>Ga0256406_1000220_pt1 | contig 110921 bp, 105 predicted proteins | sample RumenRJG_03DNA_FD_185986 | JGI IMG/M metagenome (GOLD analysis project Ga0256406, IMG submission 185986) | Bovine rumen microbial communities from Lethbridge, Alberta, Canada - RJG_03 | ecosystem: Host-associated > Mammals > Digestive system > Stomach > Rumen | place: Canada: Alberta...
CTATAATCAAGAGCAGATTGACTCAATCTTATCTCATATGGTAGAACTCAAGCCATTTAATGATAATGAGTTAGCTGTTTTTAAGAGTTTATTCCTTGATTATTGTGTACTAGGAGGAATGCCAGATGTCGTAAAACTATATATTGAAACTGGAACATTTTCTGGAACGCTCGATGTACAGGAACAGATTAGGCTTGATTATGAAGAAGACGTAAGAAAGTATGCAGAAGGTCTTGATCAAACTAAAATTATAAGCGTTTATAGAAGCGTTCCTGCCCAGCTTGCAAAGGAAAACAAGAAGTTTCAGTTTAATAAGATTTCGAAGAATGCTCGTTCAAGAGAATATACTGGATGTATAGAATGGCTTATTGATGCTGGTGTTATAACAGAGTGCAATTGTTTGCAGTATCCTGAGCTGCCATTAAAGGGAAATATCGAGGAAAGCAAATATAAGCTATACTATCCAGATACTGGATTATTAGTCTCTGCATTAGATGAGGAAGCCCAAGAGGATTTGAGAGTAAATAAAAATCTTGGTGTATATAAAGGTGCTCTTTACGAAAATTTTGTGGCAGAGGCTTTTGTTAAGCAAGGTTTAGGACTTTTTTATTATAAGAAGGAAAACTCAACATTAGAGGAAGATTTCTTTGTAAGGACTCAGAATCATTTGATTCCAGTCGAAGTTAAGTCAAATAGTGACCAGTCAAAATCATTATCTTCACTGATAAAAAATAAGAACTATAGTGATATCTCATATGGGATAAAGCTGGGAGATTTTAATGTTGGTAATGCAAATAACATATATACTTTTCCATATTTTTGTGCATTCAAGATGAAAGAGTATTTAAAGAAAAGGGATTGATGTGGTAAAATAAAATGGCTATGACCAAAAGCGTCATAAATATTGAAAACACAGTAAAATCAATACTTTTAAAAGGAGATATATAGAAAATGAAACTAGGAATCGTCGGACTTCCAAATGTCGGAAAGAGTACACTTTTTAATTCACTTACAAAGGCTGGAGCTCTGGCGGCGAATTATCCTTTCGCAACAATAGATCCTAATGTTGGAGTAGTGAATGTTCCTGACGAGAGGGTTGACAAGCTTGCAAATATGTATCATTCCAAGAGAAAGATCCCTGCAGTTATTCAATTCGTTGACATAGCGGGCCTGGTAAAGGGAGCCAGCAAGGGAGAAGGACTTGGAAACCAGTTTCTGGCAAACATTCGTGAATGTGATGCCATAATTCATGTCGTAAGATGCTTTGATGATTCAAATATTATCCATGTTGACGGAAGCATAGATCCGAAGAGAGATATAGAGACCATTAATCTCGAACTTCTTTTTTCGGATATGGAGATCCTCGACAGAAGATATTCAAAGATAGTAAAGCAGTCCAGAATGGACAAGACTCTTCAGAAGGAAGTCAAAATGCTCGAGAGACTGAGGAAACATCTCGAGGATGGCAATATGGCTAAGACATTTGTTACAAATGACGAAGACGAAGAGGAGTATTTCAAGGGATATAACCTGCTTACAGCAAAACCGGTTATCTATGCCGCAAATGTTTCAGAGGACGATGCAGTGAACGACGGCGCAGAGAATGACTATGTTAAGGCTGTAAGAGAGGCTGCGGCAGCGGATGGTTCTGAAGTCTATGTAGTTTCTGCTGAAATGGAACAGGAAATGTCCGAGCTCGACGACGATGAGAGAAAAGAATTTCTTGAAGATCTCGGCCTTAAGGAATCCGGACTGGACAAGCTCATAAAGGCAAGTTATTCGCTCCTGGGCCTTATTTCATTCCTTACATCAGGAGAAGATGAAACAAGAGCATGGACTATAAAGAAAGGAACTAAGGCGCCTCAGGCCGCAGGAAAGATCCATACTGATTTCGAGAGAGGATTTATCTGCGCTGAAGTTGTATCCTATGACGATCTCATTAGAGAGGGAGGTCATGCCGGAGCTAAGGAAAAAGGACTTGTAAGGCTTGAAGGCAAAGATTATATTGTACAGGACGGAGATGTTATAGTATTCAGATTCAATGTCTGATTGGAGGCGGCTATGAAATGCCCGTTTTGCGGAAATGCGGAAACCAGTGTTGTAGATTCAAGACCAGCTGACGATAATACAGCCATAAGACGCAGAAGATACTGCGAAGTATGCGGCCGTAAATTCACAACCTTTGAAAGGGTTGAGACGATTCCGTTTTTTGTAATAAAAAAGGACGATGTCAGGGAAAAATACGATCGGTCCAAGATAGAGAAAGGCATTGTGCTTGCCTGCCACAAGAGACCTGTTTCAGCTGAGCAGATAAACAATATGGTAAATGATATTGAAAAAACTCTTTTCAGCCGGGAGGAGCACGAGGCCAGAAGTTCTGATATAGGCGAAGAAGTTATGAAGAGACTTAAAGAAGTTGATTCAGTAGCTTACGTAAGATTTGCATCGGTCTATAAGGAATTCAAGGATGTAGATACTTTTATGAGTGAGCTTGAAAAATTAAAGGAAGATTAGTTTATAAAAATTTCATAAATAAGAAAAACTATCATATAATATTGTAAAATTCTCTGCCGATAAATATAATGAAACAAGGATGTATTAATTGGAGAAACAATTATGAATGTATCAGGAATCAGACCTCTGATCGGTTATTACAGAAATCAGAATTCATATCAGATTGCTGAAACAGAAGATGTATCTGAAGATCTTGTTTCCCAATCGGCTGTAAAGAAACCGGAAACGGAAGCAGTTTCTACAGGTTCCGACAGTAAGCTTGAGCAGAACTTCAATGCTTCGGATCTTGCTGATCAGTACGACTCAAGAAAGAGCTATGATCTAAAAGGTAAGGATAGCGATATTAGATCCCTTGATGTTGAGGAGGCTATCTCCAATATGCAGAAGGATTCAATTATAAAGCAATACCAGTATTTTGTCGGAGATCAGCCTGAACTTATTAAGAGCGGAAACGTAGGCAGGGATACACTTCAGAACTTTGATCTGTGACTAAAAATTAAAATTATTTAGATCAAAGAAGCTTCTTATTCTATGAGAAGCTTCTTTTTTACTGATTAGGAGGAAGAATATTGAGTAAACTATTCCCCGATGACTATATAGATTCAGTTTACTTTGTTGATTTTGAGAAATTATACATTGATGGCTTCAGGCTTCTGGAATTTGATATTGATAATACTTTGGTTGCCCATGGGGCTCCGGCTGATGACAGAGCGAAAGCACTTTTTTCCAAAATAAAAAAGATCGGCTTCAAGGTCTACTTTTTGTCTAATAATAAAGAAGAGAGAGTTCGTACTTTTTGTGAGGATGTTGATGGAAATGGTTACATTTATAAAGCCGGTAAGCCTGACAAAAAGGCCTATATAAGGGCAGCTGAGCTTGCGGACGTATCTTTGGATGAAACGATCTTTTTCGGTGATCAGATTTTTACTGATATATGGGGCGCAAATCGTGCCGGCATAAGAAGCTGTATGACAAAGCCATTAAAAAAATGGCACGAAGAACCTCAAATAATACTTAAGAGATTTTTGGAAGCTGTCGTGCTCTTTTTCTACAGGATAGTGAGAAAAAAGAGGAAATGGCCGGTTCCGCTTATTAAGGAGGATTAAATATGAAGATTGGAATTGCAAACGACCACGCCGGAGTTCTCATGAAAAATGAGATCGTAAACTACTTAACCCAAAAGGGCTATGAAGTAAAGAATTATGGAACAGATACTGAGGAGAGCGTCGATTATCCGGTTTACGGAGAGAAGATCGCAAATGCTGTAAAATCAAAGGAGGTTGACCTTGGTATAGCGATCTGCGGTACAGGCATAGGCATAAGCCTTGCAGCTAATAAGGTTCCGGGAATCAGGGCAGCAGTTGTTTCGGAGCCTGTATCTGCGGGACTCGCAAGAGAGCATAATAATGCGAATATAATTGCCTTCGGGGCAAGGATAGTAGGAATTGAGGAGGCAAAAGCTATAGTAGATGCCTTCCTGGGCAAAGAATTCCTTGGAGAAAGGCATTTAAGACGTGTCAATATGATAGATGAAATTGACAAAAGGAGCCATAAATTATAAAATACTATCTGTGATTTTTTAAAATAAGGAGGAACAATTATGGTTTCAGCCGGAGAATTTAAAAACGGCCTTACTATCGAATGGGAAGGAAAAGTCTGGGAGATAATCGAATTCCAGCATGTAAAACCCGGTAAAGGAGCAGCTTTCGTCCGTACAAAGCTTAAGGATATAGTTAATGGCGGTGTCAACGAAACAACATTCCGTCCGACAGAGAAGTTTGAGCAGGCTCATATTGACAGAGCCGACTTTACATATCTCTATAATGATGGAGATCTTTACTATTTCATGAATGCCGAGACATATGATCAGATCTCTCTTACAAAGGAGAGCATCGGTGATTCTCTCAAGTTTGTAAAGGAGAATGAAGTAGTAAAGCTTGATTCCTACAAAGGAAATGTATTCGCAGTAGAGCCCCCTCTTTTCGTAGAGCTTGAGATCACTGAGACAGAGCCCGGATTCAAAGGCAATACAGCTCAGGGTGCCTCAAAACCTGCAATCGTTGAGACAGGCGCTGAAGTTTATGTTCCTCTTTTCGTAAATACAGGCGACAGGATCAAGATCGATACAAGAACAGGCGAATATCTGTCACGTGCTTAAATTTATTATTTTTAGCTCCCGCTTCAGGGCGGGGGCTATTTTTTTCAGGTGAAAAAATGTTTAAAGTCGTAATTTTCGGCGGAGGGAGCGGGCTTTCCCAGCTTGTTTCCGGTATGATCAAATTTGATTGGGATATAACTGCTGTTGTCTCAGTTTCAGATAACGGAAAGAGCACGGGCGCTTTGAGAAAGGAATTTGATATTCCGGCTGTCGGCGATATAACCAAGGTGATGATAGCTATGTCAGGCGAAGATGAGGCTGTGAAAGATCTCTTCATGTATCGCTTTGACAAGGGAAATTTAAAAGGCCATTCGGTAAAGAACATCATAATGACTGCGCTTCTTGAGAAAGAGGGCGATTTTGCTCATTCGCTCCCTATTCTTTCCAGCCTTCTGGATGTAAAGGGTACGATTTGCCCTGTCACGGAAGATAATGCTGATCTTGTCGGAACTTTGACAGACGGAACAGAGATAATTGGCGAAGCTGAAATAACAAATGCAAGAGGTAAGGTTAAGAGCCTCCGGTATAATAAGAAAGTAAAGGCAAATCCCAGGGTCATAAAAGCTGTCAAAGAGGCAGACTTAATTATATTAAGTTCTGGCTCCCTTGTTACATCTATTATGCCGCATATAATAATTCCTGAAATTCAGGAAGCTATAAGGAATTCCAGGGCCGACAAGCTTTATGTCTGCAACATTCTGACTCAACCAGGAGAAACTGACTCCTTCACTGTCACAGATCATATAGATGCTATTGAAGCATATATTGGAAAAAATACCATAGATTGCGTCATAGCAAATGATGCCGCGCTTCCTTCAGATATGAAATCTTATGCTGATTCCGAAGATAAGGATCCTGTGGAACTTGATCGGGAGGAAATAAAAAGACGCGGAATAGACCTAATCTCCGAAAAGCTCTATTCCACAAAAGACAAGAGGATAAGGCATGATGCCCTGAAAACGGCCTATCTTATGTTTTCATATCTTATGGACAAGAAAGATGAGGCAGACAGATATGAAAAGTGAAAAAGATGTCTCTTTCTCGGCAGCCGATATTAGGAATTTCACAGATAGTGATTTTTCATATTTTTACTCTTATATATCAGATGAAAGAAGGAAAAAAGCTGATTCCTATCCCGTTACTAATGTGAATGGGAAAAAACTTTCTATTCTCGCATCATTTCAGCTCGAAAGACTGCTTGAAAGCGCTGGACTTGAGAGACCTTTTTCCTATATTACTTTGCCTTCAGGGAAGCCTGCCATTTCAGGAAATGCTTTATCTTTTTCTTTGTCACACAGCGGAAACTTCGCGGCGGCAGCAGTTTCGCCATTTTTCGGCATAGGTGTTGATATTGAAGATATAAATCTTTCGAGAAAGGCAGAAGCCATTGATGACATCAGCCGGAGATTTTTCATGCCGGAAGAGCAAAGGCTTCTGGCATTGGCAAAGCAGGATGAAATTGAGAAGAAGCTTCTTGGCCGGGATGGGGAGAACGAATACAAGGAGACTTTTCTTCGTATATGGACTATGAAGGAAGCTTGCATGAAAGCTACTGAGAAGCCTCTTATTACCGTTTTTAAAGAGGTGCCTTTCAGCCCCGGCGACAAGGCGCTTACAGAGAAGCATACAAGTGAGACGGTACTCGCTATTTACAGGGCGGCAAGGACCAATTCTTAGAAGCATTGTTTTTGAAGCTGATTCATTAAGAAAATTAATTCTGACAACCGGTTTGTTTTGAAAGGGAATAAATGCACGGAGCCTATCTTTGGAAGGATAAGAGCGGAAAAATATGGTATCGTTCAAAGATCTCTCATAAGGGTGTCTCTGTGTCTCTCGGCAGCTTCAAAAGTAAAAGTGAGGCCGGAGCAGCCTTTGAAGAGGCCGCTAGGCTATATGACTCTGATATATCAATTGATCGTGTGCTTCTTTCCGATGGGCAGAGAAAAGCTCACAGGGACGAAAATGGGTTTAGAGACTGCTTCCTGTCTGGCAGCAAAGTAGTATCAATAATTAATCACAGGGATCACAATATATATATAAAGACGCCAATCTATATAAGATCTACTTATTTTTCCTATTATCTTGGCGATGGAACTGAGTTGAAATTCGATATGGATGAGCTCTTTTTCTATTCTTCTCACAGAATATTAAAAAGGGGCGGATCCTTATATATAAATGATTTCGGAATGCAAGTAAGACTGCTTGACAGATATGGAATCCACAGCTTTTCGGTGGCAGGGCGCGACTATGAATTTCAGGACGGAGATCCATGTAATCTCAGGTCTGCGAATATTCTTGTGATAAATCCATATTTCGGAGTTCAGAAGAAAAAAGCCGGATCGATCTATTATTATGAATGCAGCATACATCTGAACGGTGATTATTTGATTGGAAGATTTAAAGACGAGGTGACCGCAGCAACGGCCTACAACAAGGCGGTTGATTACGCCAGAGATCATGGTATGAAAAAGCAGTTCACTGAAAATTATATAGAAGGCTTGTCTCCGAGGAGATATGCCGACATATATACTTCAGTGGAACTGCCTCAAAATTTCATATCATTCTTCGAGCTCTGATCTTCTTCTGAAAGCTACAATAAGATGAATGCAGCCGAAGGTAAAATTAAATGGAATAACAAATGAATTTTGATTGAGTTCTATCAGATCTTCTTCGAAAGTGGCAGGCGGATCCAGTGAAACTTCAAGTGATTTAAGATTTGAGATGTTCACTCCGAAAAGTCCGTTATGAAGATTCAGGAAATCTTCACTTGCTGCCTGAACATATTCATTGAATTCATCGAATTCCATGCTGGCAAATCTTGATGCGAAAGTAACAGCGGTCTCCTTGGGCATATCAATATAAGTATCTGCGTTGAAGTCTCCTCGGATTCTCTGTCTAATGGCATAATTCACGGGATATTCACTTGCGGGTACAGGTGCCATGGGTGTAAAGTCTTCTCCAATGAAACGTACAAGGTCATTAAGGAAGAGCTTTAAGTAGGTGATCATCTCATCGCTGACCGGCTGCTCGGATACCAACATGAATTTCTTTATGAGCTGTTCGAAATCCGCCTGGGACTCTATATCCATGTCATAAATCTCAGCTTCATTCTGGTAATCAAGAAGCAGATCCTGCAGCTGCTGATTATTAAGAACCCCCATATCTACGAGGTTCTGACCCAGAAGCAGATAGTCAGGGCGCTGTACATGCAGAAGATCCTCGACCTGTTCATCTGTCAGATAGTTACGTGCTATGGCAAGCTCGCCGAACCTTCTGTCTTCGCGTGACTGGAGATAAACTATCTCATCTACTTCGGCTGCTGTCATAAGTCCTTCATGTATTGCGAGAGTACCAAGCTTAAGTCTTGTGCTCTTCAGCTTTGACAGGGCTTCGTTAAGCTGCTCGGGAGTCACCGCTTTCTTATTCAGGAGATAATTCCCGAAAAACTGTGCGAACATTTATTAGTCCTCCTTAAAATAAGATTCCAACAGGAGCTTGATTTGATTTTCGGAAAAAGGCTTCTGTATGAAGTCGCGGGCTCCTGCCTCTATGGCTTTCCTGAGCTCGTTTTTGGTTCCTATGGAAGAAACGACAATGACATTTGCATCAGGTCTTTCTTTTGTCATTTGTGCAATGGCAGTAGTGCCGTCCATGACAGGCATTGTAAGATCGATAAAGGTGAGATAGGGCTTCTTCTCATTGAAAAGCTCTACACCTATTTGTCCATTAGCTGCTTCGAGAATCTCGACATCGTCAAAAGTGTTCTTTACAACATCAGAAAGCTGTTTTCTGGCAAGAATAGAATCATCGCAGATAAGTATAACCGGTGCAGACATTTTAATCCCTCCGTTTTTTCATATAAATATAATCGCTCTTAGTTTACACCAAGTGCATATCTTTATCAAATTAAATATTGTCATCTACTATAGTATATTTTATAAAAACTTTATAAGTGATACTATTGTAGAGTAAAATTAATAGTGAGATCGTATCATAAAGAATAGCAGCCGGATTAGCAATCATCAGTTTAAAGGCAGATAAAATTTATTATGAATATCTTTAGCTTTCCGCCTTATATCATCTTATTAATATTAGTTCTTGTTTTCATGGCAGGTGCTGTTTCAGGAAGCTTTATAAATCGTATTTCATCACGGATAGTTTTTAGAGCAAGACCAATTGATGGCAGAAGTCAATACAGGGAAGGACAATTGTCTGTATTTGATGTTTTCGTGGATCTTTTTACAGGACTAAGCTTCATATTGATCCTTTTAAGATTTGAGGGAGACATCAAGAATTGTTGTATGACAGCAGGTCTTATTGTGATACTTGTTGGGCTGTCACTCGTAGATCTTAAGATCTATATGATACCTGACTGCTTTATTCTGGCAGGTATTGCCTGGTGGTTCCTCTTTCGTATCATTTATGTTACAGAAAAAGTATTATCAGGCCGGGTGGAGGGAGCTGGAGGATTTATCACAAGTCTTATTAAGTCATCATTTAAGGATCTTATTTCGGCAGCTTTCTTCGGATTTTCTGCTCTTATTATCTCGCTTGTTATGGATTATATCCTTAAGAAGGAAAGTTTCGGGGGCGGTGATATTAAGTTGATTTTTATGACAGATCTTTATCTCGGCTTTTCAAAAGGACTTTATGCACTTTTAATTTCATGTATACTGGGATTCATAGCTCTTCTTATCATTAGAAAGCAAGAGATCCCATTCGGACCATATTTAAGCATGGCAGTGCTTTTGACTATTCTCACAGGGTGTGTAATCGGCTTGTAACTCCGTAATTAGTTTTATATTTTTATTATTAAATACAATGAAGAAAAAATTATTGATTATTCTTATTATAATAACTTTAGCTTTTATCTGGGGGCATTCTATGGTGCCTGCTGATCTTTCATCGGAAGAGAGCGGCAGAATGCTAAAGATCCTTTATCCAATTCTTTCAAAGATCCTTCCTGACAAAGTGGTGACAGATCATCTTATTAGAAAATGCGCCCACTTCTCGGAATATGCCGTGCTTGGAATGGAATTATCTGGACTTTTTTCCATAAGTAAAAGAAGATTGTTTAAAGATGGTATGGTCTTTCTGCCGGCTTGGCTCTCAGGCTTTCTTATTGCTTTCATTGATGAGACTATCCAGATATTCAGTAGCGGACGGGGCGCTATGATAGCGGACGTATGGCTGGACAGCATGGGGGCATTGGCGGGTATTTTGTTAATTTTATTGATGATAAAAATTGTAAAAAGAAGAAGCAGGGCCTGACAGCCCGGTTTTTCGGCACTTGTATCTATTTATTTTATATCTTAAAATAGTGCTTGTTGCCGTTATTCATGAAATGGAGCAGACATATGAGAAATACAAATATTATTATGTTTATTTTCGAGATAATCGTCCTGGTTCTCGGAACTTTAATAGTCTTAAAATCAATAAGTATGAAGAAAGATAAGAAAGTCCCGGCATTTTTCATTTCCCAGTATGAGCTTAAGAAGATAAAGAATGAAGAGGGTATTGCAAGTGACCTTTTCCCTTATTCCATTGGTTTTGGAATAATCTGTCTGGCTTTCGGAGTAGAAGGGATAATTGACGAACTGGTAGATCTTCCGACTCTTGTAGATACGGGAGCAGTCGTTTTGTTTCTTGCAGCCTGGTTCTGGTTCTCCTTCTCATTAAGAAGATTAAAGCTTAAATATTCCCGTCTTTAAACCATCGATCACGAATTTATCAAAGATTTTATAGAGGTCTGTGCTTTTTGGCGCAGACCTTATCTTTTATCAATTGGAACATAATCATGATGCTTTGTCACGGTCATGTAGGCCGGACGCATGATCTTGTTATTAATTGCAAGCTCCTCGAGACGATGTGCGCTCCATCCGGCTATTCTTGCAATAGCGAATATAGGAGTATAGAGTTCGAAAGGCAGTCCCAGCATCTGATAGGCAAATCCGCTGTAAAAATCTACATTTGCGCATATAGGCTTTTTAATGTTTCTTTTCTCCATCATAAGGCCCGGTGCCAGCTTTTCAACAATCTCGTGGAGATGGAAATCTTCCTCGCATCCTTTTTCTTTTGAAAGCTCTTTTACATAGGATTTAAGAAGCTCGGCTCTGGGGTCTGACAGGGTATATACCGCATGTCCCATACCATAGATAAGACCTTTATGGTCGAATGCCTCCTTGTCGAGAATGGCATTCAGATAGGCTCTGATCTCATCTTCGTCTTCATAATTTCTGACGTGTCCCTTAAGATCCTCAAACATATCAACGACCTTCATATTGGCTCCACCGTGACGAGGACCTTTCAGTGATCCGAGTGCGGCGGCAATGGCTGAATAGGTGTCGGTTCCAGTCGATGTAACAAGTCTTGTCGTGAAAGTTGAATTGTTTCCACCACCATGCTCCATATGGAGAATAAGGGCTACATCGAGAAGTTTCGCTTCGAGAGGAGTGAAAAAATTATCGTCGCGCAGGCAGTGCAGTATATTTTCTGCAGTTGAATAATCCTTTCTGGGATTATGTATTATAAGCGAATCATATTTATAATAATGACGATAGGCCTTGTAGCCGTAGACACTTAAAAGCGGAAACTGTGCTATAAGAGTGATGCACTGGCGCAGGACATTCGGAAGCGAAGTGTCATCCGGGTGGTCGTCATATGAATAAAGTGTGAGGACTGATCTCGCCAGAGCATTCATCATGTCAATGGAAGTTCTCTTCATGATGACATCTCTTACGAAATAAGTTGGCAGAACTCTCTGCTCTGCAAGAATATTTATGAAATTATTCAATTCTATGCGGTCGGGAAGCTTGCCGAAGAGCAGAAGATAAGCAGTCTGCTCGAATCCGAAATGGTCATCATGGGAGAGACCATTTATAAGATCGTGGATGTCATAGCCCCTGTAGAAAAGCTCTCCGGGAATAGGAACGCTTTTTCCGTCTTCAGTGCGCATACCATTTACTTCAGATATATTTGTGATTCCGACAAGAACTCCTTTTCCGTTCTTGTCACGGAGACCCCGCTGGACGTTATAGTCAAGATAAAGTTCAGGGCTGATGACACTGGCTCTTTCAGTATATTCTGATAATCTTCTTATGCCAGGAGCAATGTCTGTTGATTTTTCCATATTTTTATCCTTTCAGTCTGAAACAAATCGTAGTTTGAATTTTATCATTTTAGGAGCTCTTGTTCAATATTCTGTCAAATGAAGGATTGGTGATTATTAAATTCATGATAGCCTACAGAATATGATTTTAAGGAATTGGAAAAATCCTCTTAATTTTTATCTAAATCATTGTTAAATTATTCACTTTGTAGTATATTTTCCATTGTAGTAAATAGTTATTACAAGGAGGAAAAATCATGGAAACATACGGACTTGAAAAATTAGGTATCGTAAATCCTAAGGCCGTCTACAGAAATCTTGTTCCTGCAAAGCTTGTTGAAGCCGCTTTAAGAAGAGGCGAGGGTGAACTCAGTGACACTGGAGCGCTCGTAGTAAAGACCGGAAAATATACTGGAAGATCAGCAAAGGATAAATTCATCGTTGATACTCCGGAAGTTCATGACAAGATTGCCTGGGGCAAGGTAAATGTTCCTGTAAGCCGTGAAAACTTCAATGCCATAAAGAGCAAGATCACAGCTTATCTGCAGAACAGAGAGGTCTTCATTTTCGACGGTTTCGCCGGAGCAGATCCTGCCTGCACCAAGAAGTTCCGTATTGTTAACGAACTTGCCAGCCAGAACCTCTTCATAAGAAATCTCCTTATCCGCCCCACAGATGAAGAACTTAAGAATTTCGGTGAGGCTGATTATACAATAATAGCTGCTCCCGGATTCAAGTGCGATCCTGAGGTAGATGGAACACGTTCTGAAGCTGCTATAATGATCGACTATGAAGCACATTTGATCATTATCTGCGGAACACAGTATTCAGGAGAGATCAAGAAGTCGGTATTCTCAACAATGAACTTCATACTTCCGCAGCAGGGAGTTCTTCCTATGCACTGCTCATGCAACATGGATCCTGAGACAAAGGAGACAGCTGTATTCTTCGGACTCTCAGGAACAGGAAAGACAACACTTTCAGCTGATCCAAACAGAATGCTTATAGGAGATGATGAGCATGGCTGGTCTGATCATGGCGTATTTAATATTGAAGGCGGATGCTATGCAAAATGCATCGATCTTGTAGAAGATGAGCAGCCTGAGATCTATCATGCAATCAAGTTTGGCTCACTTGTGGAGAACGTAGTCATCGATCCTGAGAAGAGAACACCTGATTACAGCGATTCAACGCTTGCTGTAAATACACGTGTCGGATATCCTATAGAATACATCCCTAATGCGGCTATTCCTGGAGTAGGCGGAATCCCTAAGGTAGTTATCTTCCTTACATGCGATTCATTCGGAGTACTTCCTCCTATAAGCAGACTTTCCAAGGAAGCTGCAATGTATCAATTCGTAACCGGATTTACATCAAAGGTAGCCGGAACAGAAGTCGGAATCACAGAACCGGTTCCTACATTCTCAACACTTTTCGGCGAGCCTTTCATGCCGTTAAAGGCAGAAGTTTATGCTGATATGCTCGGTGAAAGAATCGAAAAGTATAATACAAAGGTTTATCTCGTAAATACAGGCTGGGTATCAGGACCTGCTGTTGATCCTAAGACTGGCGAGAAGAACAAGAGAATGAAGCTTTCCTATACAAGAGCGATGGTTACAGCTGCTCTTAATGATGCTTATGATAAGGAAGGCGTTAAGTTTGATCATAACGATCTCTTCAACCTTGATGTTCCCGAGTCAGTACCTGGAGCTGATGTACCTGAAGATATCATGAATCCTAGAAATCTCTGGGCTGATAAGGCTGCTTATGATGAGCAGGCTAAGAAGCTTGCAAAGCTCTTCCAGAAGAATTTCGAAGAGAAGTATCCTGATATGCCTGAGAACATAAAGAATGCCGGCCCCAGAGCCTGAACAAAAAGGCGCTTTTCTAAAAAAAGAGAAAAGTATTACTTTTCAAAATTAATAAAATCACTTTGATGTGATAGAATAAAAATAACCTGAAATGCACGATACCACCTATGCAATTTGAACCTACAAGTACTTTAAAAGGGATTCCTATATTGCATGTCCGATGTCAGGCCTCTAGTTGTGGTAGGCAGAAGACATTGCTGCGGTTGCCCACCTGGCTTTATGCTAGGAGTCAAACGCATAGGCACGTCATTTCGGGTTGTTTTTTTTAAAAAAATTTAAAATTAATACTAATGGCATGGGGGAAAATACCGATAATAATATTGAATGAAGAATTTCTAGCCTAGGAAGAGATTTTTCATTTGGATAACAATTAGGTGCTGCATGGACAGCAGCATTCGTAATAATCAAGGAGGAACAATATTATGGCAATGGTAGTACAGCATAACATGCAGGCTGCGAACTCAAATCGTATGCTTGGTGTTACAACATCAGCACAGGCAAAGTCAACAGAGAAGCTTTCAAGTGGTTATAAGATCAATCGTGCAGCAGATGATGCAGCAGGTCTTACAATTTCTGAAAAGATGAGAAAGCAGATCAAGGGACTTAATCGTGCTTCAACAAACGCACAGGATGGTGTTTCTGCAGTACAGACAGCTGAAGGTGCTCTTACAGAAGTTCATTCAATGCTTCAGAGAATGAATGAGCTCTCAACACAGGCAGCCAACGGAACAAACTCCGAATCAGATCGTGGAGCTATCCAGGACGAGATCTCACAGCTTACAACTGAGATCGATCGTGTAGCTGAGACTACAAAGTTCAACGAGACATACCTCTTAAAGGGTGATAAGGGAACAAAATCTGTTCAGCTCACTCCTCATGATGCTGGTCTTGCAGGAACTTTCACGGATAATGGCGACGGAACAGCAAGCTTTAAGATGGATGCTTTAAAAACTGGCGACACTGTACTTATCGGTGGAACAAAGTATACTATCGTAAGTGCTGCAAGCCAGGTAAATACCAGCCTTAACAAGGTTTTGGTTTCATCAGTTTACAAGAAGGCTTCAACAGAACTTGTAAAGGCAAATGCTATTGGTGTTACAGGTTCAGCTGCAAAGGTTTCTAATTTAGGTGGCGGATCTTTCAAAATCACAGCTGGTAAGGCTGTTGTAGCAAAGGCACTTTCCTTCAACCTTCATGTTGGATCTGATGCTGATATGACAAATAAGATCAATGTAAATATCGAGACAATGAACTCTACATATCTCGGAATCCATGGTCTTAATGTTAAGGATGACTCTGGAATGGGCGCCACATATGCAATTGATGCAATCGGCGATGCTATTTCAAAGGTATCTGAGCAGAGATCTTCACTTGGTGCCGTTCAGAACAGACTTGAGCATACAATTGCCAACCTGGATAACATTTCTGAGAATACAACATCAGCTGAGTCACGTATCAGAGATACAGATATGGCTAAAGAGATGGTTGAGTACTCAAAGAACAACATCCTTGCTCAGGCAGGTCAGGCTATGCTTGCACAGGCTAACCAGTCAACACAGGGAGTTCTTTCACTTCTCCAGGGCTGATAATAGTTCTGAAAAACCATTTTCTGAAGAAAGCGGTAATGTACTATCGTACTATCAAGAGAGCGGCTTTTGCCGCTCTCTTTTCATGTTCAGATTTAAAGCTGATTATGTTTTTTCATCTTGACTGCTCTGATATAATAAAAAAGAAAAATTGTTATAACAAAAGACAGAGGAGAAAAAATGAGTAACATCAGAAGAGAGAAGAAAAATAAAGGCCTTAAAGTACTTGCTATTGTGGTCATCATAGCTGCTTTGGTTGCTTGTTCTGTCCATGTGGCAAAGAGAATAATAGTTAAGAAAGTGGCAGAATATGCTGTTCAGAAAGTAGCAGATACAGTGCTTTCAAATGCGTCTGACAGTCTTTCTGACGAGCAGATCGTGAAATTGAAGAATCTTTACAACAATATGGATCATGAAGATAAGGCAGCTGTAGAAAAAATAGTTGCTGATAAGGTCACTCCGCAGCTTGTTTCAGAGGCTTCTCAATATGTCGCCCAAAAAGATACAGCATCCTTAAAAAAGCTTGCAGAAGAGAATCTTACAAAAGAAGATAAGACTGTCCTCGAGAATCTCTATAAGAAATACTCAGGCGAGATAAACAAATGATGGAACAAATGTCTCTATTTCAGAAAACTTTATATGAGCCACTGGCTGCAAGACTTCGTCCTGAATCTCTGGAAGAATATAAAGGACAGGATCATCTTCTCGGACCTGGTAAACCGCTTCGTAAATTGATCGAATCAGACAGAGTCTCATCAATGATACTCTGGGGACCTCCCGGAGTAGGAAAGACAACTCTGGCAAGTATAATTGCCAGTCATACCAAGTCTGATTTTGTGACATTCAGCGCAGTTACATCGGGTATAAAAGAGATAAAAACTGTCATGGAGCAGGCTGAGAAAAATCGCCGCCAGGGCATAGAGACAATACTTTTTGTAGACGAGATCCATAGATTTAATAAGGCCCAGCAGGATGCTTTTTTACCCTATGTTGAGAAGGGCAGCATAATTCTTATAGGAGCTACTACAGAAAATCCTTCATTTGAGATAAACAGCGCTCTTCTTTCGAGATGCAGGGTTTTTGTACTCAAGGCTTTGACGAAGGATGATTTGCTTAAGATATTAAATAATGCTTTAACAAGTCCGAAGGGCTTTGGAAACAGAAAAATAGAAATCGATGATGATATCCTTTCTCGCATAGCATCTTTTGCAGATGGTGATGCGAGGCGGGCTCTTTCAACTCTGGAGATTGCTGTGGAAAATGGAGCGCTTTCATCTGATGGAACCTTGACTGTCACAAAGGAAGAGCTTTTTGAGCTTACTGAAAAGAAATCATTTCTCTACGATAAAAAGGATGAAGAGCATTATAATCTTATTTCTGCTTTGCATAAATCAATGCGGAATTCCGATCCGGATGCTGCGGTCTATTGGCTTGCTAGAATGCTTGAAGCCGGAGAAGATCCTATGTATATTGCCAGACGCATAGTTCGCTTCTCAGCGGAAGATGTAGGACTTTCAGACCCGGAAGCATTGAAAATATCAATAGCGGCTGCATCGGCAGTTAAATTTATAGGGATGCCTGAATGCAGCGTCCATTTGACAGAGGCCGTAGTCTATAACTCACTGGCACCCAAATCGAATGCTATGGAAGTTGCATACAATAAGGCTAAAGATGATGTAATGAACCGCCCGGATGAAATGGTTCCCATGGTGATAAGGAATGCACCGACCAGTCTGATGAAAGATCTGGGATATAACAGCGGCTATATGTACGCTCACGATTATCCTGAGAAGCTTACCACAATGGAATGCCTGCCTCCTTCACTTGCCGGTACTCATTATTATGAACCTGATGGAACCGGCTATGAAAAAGAGCTGAAGGATAGACTTTTAAAGATCAGGCAGTGGAAAGAGGAACACAGAAAAAATGATATCAAGTGATCACTTGTATTTTTTGCCGTGATATGGTAAGATTCAAAAGCTTGCAGGAATGGCGGAATGGCAGACGCATCAGACTCAAAATCTGACGCTGGAAACAGCATGTGGGTTCAAGTCCCATTTCCTGCATTAAATATAAAGAACGGAAAGCCTACAATACAAAGGCTTTTCGGTCTTTTCTTTTTAGTTTACATCAAATTTCAGTCTTTATGCTTTTCTGTATAACTTCACAAATAATTCACGTTTCAAAAGTTGAATCATAGTCTTTTTGTCTTATAATTAAATCAGAAGATCCGATATTTAAAATATAGACAAATGCTGCGATCGATCTTGTCAGCTTAATAAATTTCCGAAAGAGAGGTGAGCAATATGAAGTTTCAGAAATTAAATGATGATGTTTTTGAATGCTATATTTCACAAGATGAACTTATTGCTCAAGGGATTGATGTCAAGGATTTTATTGCTGACAGGGAAAAAGCGAACAATTTCTTAAGATTCGTGCTGAAGGAAGCAAATTTTGAGATTGGATTCAATCCGGAAGGAAAGATTCTTAACGTTCAAATCTCTGTGATGAAGGATGGAGCTTTAAGCCTCATGATAAGTAATGAGAATAATCCTCGTATACAGGATATTCTAGGAGATTTGAAGTCCAGACTTGAGCATTATCAGAAGATCGTAGAGGATTATCTTCGTGAAAGTCCTGATAAGTCTCGTTCCTTGAAGCCTGAGAATATAGAAGATTATTTAAATCATGTCATAAAGAAGTATGATCAGGGTCATATGGATATCCGGGATAAGACATTCAATGATCTTGATAATGAGGCTTATGAAGCCTATCATGATGATTCCGGTGAGGAAGAGACAGAGAATGGGGATGTTCTGCCAGATTCAAGCGATTATAATCCTGCGGATAACGATCCATCAGCCTCTGAAGTTTCCCGGAAAGTTATATGGGCAGCATCTTTCCGCGATCTTGACACACTTTTAAATGCTGTTAAGAACTCAGATAGTGAAGAAACCGTTTCTGATCTTTATAAATATGAAAACAAATACTATCTTTATATTCATGAAGAAGATTTTGATGAGCTTCATATGAAGCTTTTAATGAGATTTGAAGAATATTCAGAGGAATTCAGGTTAAACAGTTTAGATCCTTATCCGGTAGTTAGCGAGCATGGAGTCTGTCTCATTAAAGGAAATGCCTTGAAAAAGCTATTGTCCTTGTAAATCTTCTTATTTGATCTTCTTTGCGGGATCTTCAGATCTTACAAGGAAAGTTTAGAATGAACATAATTAATATCCCTTCTTTCCCATGATCCTTTTATAAGAGGAACTTTTGGGGAAGAAGGGATTTTTTTGAAAAATTTTTATAAAGTACTTGAACATAACCTTACGTCACCTTTTATATTTTCAATGTAATGATAGTTTTTATTTGGAGGGCAGTAATGAATATTGTAGTTACAGGAGGAGCCGGTTTCATCGGATCTAATTTTATTTTTTATATGCTGAAACAGCATCCGGATTATAGAATAATATGTCTGGATTCACTTACTTATGCTGGAAATCTTTCAACCCTTGCGCCGGTAATGGATGATAAGAATTTCAGATTCGTAAAGCTGGACATAAGGGACAGAGAAGGAGTATATAAGCTTTTTGAGGAAGAGCATCCAGACATGGTAGTCAATTTTGCTGCCGAGTCGCATGTTGATCGTTCAATTGAGAATCCTACCATCTTCCTTGAAACAAATATTATAGGAACTTCAGTTCTTATGGATGCTTGCAGGAAGTATGGAATACAGCGTTACCACCAGGTATCGACTGATGAGGTTTATGGCGATCTTCCTATCGACAGACCTGACCTCTTTTTCCATGAAGATACACCCATACACACATCAAGCCCTTATTCGACATCAAAGGCTTCTGCAGACCTTTTAGTTATGGCTTATCACAGGACATATGGTTTGCCTGTATCGATATCTAGATGCTCTAATAACTATGGACCTTACCAGTTCCCTGAGAAGCTGATCCCTCTCATGATCGCAAATGCTCTTGCAGATAAAAAGCTTCCAGTATATGGTGAAGGCTTAAATGTCCGTGACTGGCTTTATGTCGAGGATCACTGCAAGGCCATCGACCTTATCATCCATAAGGGAAGAGTCGGAGAGGTCTACAATATCGGCGGCCATAACGAGATGAGAAATATTGATATTGTTAAGCTTATTCTTCAATATCTTGGTAAACCCGAGTCACTTATTGAGCATGTAACAGACAGAAAAGGCCATGACCAGAGATATGCCATCGATCCTACAAAGATCCATAATGAGCTTGGCTGGCTGCCTGAAACCATGTTCAAGGATGGAATAAAGAAAACCATTCAATGGTATCTTGACAACAAGGAGTGGTGGGAAAATATCATCTCCGGAGATTATCAGAATTACTATAAAGAGATGTACGGGAAAAAAGAGGTTCTCGACTGAAAAGAGGTTTAAATGAAAGTTATTGTTACTGGAGTCGGCGGACAGCTCGGACATGATGTTATGAATGAGCTCAAGAGCCGCAGCATCGAAGGAATAGGAACTGATATTAAGCCCGTTTATTCAGGTATTGCTGACGGAAGTCCGGTTACGAAAATGCCTTATTTTTCCCTTGATATAACAGACCGCGATGCTGTTATCTCAAAAATAAGTGAGTTAAAGCCTGATGTTATTGTTCATTGTGCGGCATGGACGGCCGTTGATCTTGCTGAGGACGAAGATAAGAGAGACATAGTTAAGAAGATCAATGTTGATGGTACCAGGAATATAGCCGATGCGGCAAAGCTTGTCGATGCCAAAATGGTTTATATAAGTACAGACTATGTTTTCAACGGACGTGGAAGCACACCCTGGAAACCTGACTGTAAGGACTATGAACCAATAAATGTTTATGGACAGTCAAAGCTTGGTGGTGAAAAAGCAGTCTCAGAGACTTTGACAAAATATTTCATAGTAAGGATAGCCTGGGTATTTGGCCTTAACGGCAACAATTTTATAAAGACTATGCTGAAGTTGGGAGAAAATCATAATGAGGTCAGAGTTGTTTCTGATCAGATCGGAACTCCGACATATACTCTGGATCTTGCCAGACTTCTTGTGGATATGATTCTTACTGACAAGTATGGTTATTATCATGCAACCAATGAGGGCGGATATATTTCTTGGGCAGATTTTGCTAAAGAAATATATCGTCAGGCTGGCCTTGATGTCAAGGTTATAAAGGTCACAACAGAAGAGTACGGCCTTTCAAAGGCCGCCCGCCCCTTCAATTCACGTCTCGACAAGTCAAAGCTGGTCGAAACAGGTTTTAAGCCGCTTCCTACATGGCAGGATGCTGTGGGAAGATATCTTAAGGCTCTTAAGGAGAATGGACAATGAAAGGTATTATTTTAGCCGGAGGTTCCGGCACAAGACTTTATCCTCTTACAAAAGCGATCTCTAAGCAGATCATGCCGGTATATGACAAGCCTATGATCTATTATCCGCTTTCAACACTTATGCTTGCGGGAATAAGAGAGGTTCTTATTATTTCTACACCTCGGGATCTTCCCGTATTCAAGGAGCTTCTTGAGGACGGATCTCAGCTTGGCATGGACATAAGCTATGCTGTTCAGGAAGCGCCAAATGGTCTTGCTGAAGCTTTCATAATAGGAAAAGACTTTATAGGCGATGACTCGGTAGCTTTGGTTCTTGGCGACAATATTTTCTATGGTCAGAGTTTTTCCAAAACTCTTAAGAGTGCAAGAGAAAGAGTTGAAAATAATGGCGGTGCCACTATATTCGGCTATTTCGTAAGAGATCCCAGAGAGTATGGAGTTGTTGAATTCGATGAAAATGGAAAAGCTGTTTCCATAGAGGAAAAACCTGATCATCCCAAGTCAAATTATGCTGTACCCGGACTTTATTTTTACGATAACGAAGTCGTTAAGATCGCAACTACTATAAAACCCTCAGCCAGAGGAGAATTAGAGATCACATCTGTAAATAATGCTTATCTTGAAGCCGGCAATCTTTATGTGGAGACTCTGGGAAGAGGATTCGCATGGCTGGATACCGGAAACCATGACATGCTCCTTCAGGCTGTGAACTTCGTTTCAACGATTCAGAAGAGGCAGGGACTTTATGTTTCATGTATAGAAGAGATAGCATTTAAGCGTGGATTCATCGACTCTGACCAGCTTAAAAAGCTCGCCGAACCACTTATGAAATCTGATTACGGCAAGTATCTGATTGCAGTCGCAGATGGCGAATTTTGATTTTTAGAGAGGCAGTTATGTCAATTAAAGTAACTAAAAATATTAATGGAATTGAGGGACTTAATATTATAGAGCCTAAGGTCTTCGGAGATCGAAGGGGATATTTTTTTGAGACTTACAATGAAAATGATATGAAAGCAGAAGGGATGGATTATGTATTTGTCCAGGACAATCAGTCTGCGTCTTCAAAAGGCGTTCTCAGAGGGCTTCATTTTCAGATCCACTATCCGCAGGACAAGCTTGTAAGAGTTGTTTCCGGAGAAGTATATGATGTGGCTGTAGATCTTCGCCTGGGTTCAAAAACCTTCGGTAAGTGGGCTGGAGTACTTCTTTCAGCAGAAAACAAGAAGCAGTTTATGATACCTAAAAATTTCGCTCATGGCTTTATCTGTCTTTCTGACGAAGCTGAGTTTTGCTATAAGGTAACTGATTTCTATCATCCTAATGATGAAGGCGGGATCATGTGGAATGATCCGGATCTCGGAGTTGAATGGCCTATGCCCGCAGGCATGACAGGCGCAGACCTTAACCTTTCTGATAAGGATAAGGTCAACTGGAGTTTTAAGGAATATCTTGAAAAAACAGGAAAGTGATTATCTTTCCTTAAGAAATTGATTCATCATCTTAACCGCCGTAGGTGTGGCCGCAAGGCCTCCCTGGGCGGTTTCTTTTAATTCTTCGGACATTTTGTTTCCGACTGATCTCATTGCCTGTATGCATTCATCTGCAGGAATATATAATTTAATACCTGAAAGTGCCATATCAGCGGAACTAATTGCTATTGTGACCCCGGAGACATTTCTTTTTATACAAGGGATCTCTACAAGCCCGGCTACTGGATCGCATACGAGGCCAAGCTGGTTAGTTAAGGCCATTCCGAGTGCGTCTGCACATTTTTGGGGACTTCCGCCCATAAGTTCAACGAGAGAGGCAGCAGCCATTCCCGATGCTGAGCCACATTCAGCCTGACAGCCGCCCTCAGCGCCTGCAATGCAGGCACGATTTGCTATCACCATTCCGAAGGCTCCTGCAGTAAAAAGTGACATTACAATGTCTTTCTTTCTGGAGGGATCATCTTCGTAAAGTGGAAGCAGGCAGCCGGGCAGGATACCGCAGCTTCCTGCTGTCGGAGCTGCAACGACTCGTCCCATGGCGGCGTTACAGTCTGCAACGGAAAGTGCATATGCCGCAGCTCTTCCAGCGTAACTGCCCAGAAGGGATCTCCCGGAAGTGACATATTTTTCCATTGCTGCTCCTTCGCCGCCGGTAAGACCGGAAACTGAGCGAAGATCCTCGGCCTGGCCGTATTTTTTCGATTCTACCATTACGTCGAAGCTTTTCTCCATGGTTTCGAAGACTTCTTCTTCGGATTTATCCATTTCTTTGGCTTGATCCTTAAGACAGATCTCGGAGATTTTCTTACCGGAAGTTTCTGCCAGCTCTACAAGAGCAGATATTGAATCATATTTAATCATTTTTATTCCTGTTAATTCTCTTTAAAATTTATTCTATGTCACGGTTCAGATGGCTCTTATCATTATTGCGTTCTTCACATTTGAAACCTTTGAAAGGTCAGTTATGAGCTGATCAGGCGGAACCTGGTCAATTTCGATGGTCATCAGTGCCTCGCCGCCTTTTTCACGTCTGGACAGGCCGAAATTACATATATTAAGGCTGCTGTAGTTATAATACATGAGATTTGTTACATTTGCTATGACTCCAGGAGTATCCTTATGAAGAATAAGGAGGGTATTGGACTCGCCCGTAAAATTAACGACCATGCCGTCTATAAGGCTTATTCTTATATTTCCGCCGCCTATGCTCGCTCCTTCGACAAAACCTTTGTAGCCATTTTCCAGACGATAGAAGATCCTTGCCGTGTTAGGATGGGCATTTGGAATATCCCTGTTTTCAAATTCGAAATTTATTCCACGGCTTTTTGCTATTTCTTCGGCAGTCCTGATTTCTTCGCTGTAGCTGTGATAGCCCATTATTCCGGCAAGAATGGCAAGCCGTGTCCCATGTCCATTTCCGGTTCTGGCAAAAGATCCCGACAGGATTATTTTTACATCACTTATCTTCTGGTCGCCGGCCAGCTTGTTTACTACCCGGCCTATTCGGCATGCGCCGGCTGTATGTGAACTCGAAGGCCCTATCATTACAGGACCTATTATATTAAAAACGTTCATATTTCCCTCTTGAAGTATATTTTGCTGTAAACAACAGTCATTATTATATCAGAAAAAATCCATTTTCTTTCTCTTTTTACATCTCTTTCTGTTTCATCATTTTGGGAAAATAGCGATAATTCAAGTTTTGTAATTCAAATATATTAAATAATGTGGATAGTGTTGATAATCTTGTGGACAATCCACGGACTTTTGTTTAATTTTAGAATAATTTATAAAATTTTAATAGTGTTTTCGGAACGGCAGACTTAAAATGTGTTTTGTGATTGAATAAGGACTTCCGGCAAATGGCTTCTAAACTTTGCCTATTGAACTGTGTTGTGATATATTTCTATTATAATTAACCGTAATATAGCGGAGGAAATCGATATGGCAGATAAGAAATTTACTATTCGTGAAGGAATTGAAGTAACGGAGGAAGTTGTATCAAGTATCGCAGGACTTGCGGCGCTTGAGGTAGAGGGAATCAACAGCCTGAACGGGGGCATTACTCAGTCGAACCTGCCCAGAGCCGGTGCAGTGAGACTTGCAAGAGCCATCAGGATCTTGAGAAATGAAGATTCTTCGATCACGGTTCAGATGATCGTTTCCGTTAAGTATGGGTATTCTATTCTTAAAGTTACAGAAGCTGTCCAGGACAAGGTAAAGTCCTCTATTGAAAATATGACCGATATCAAGGTTGAAGCCGTTGATGTAAAGGTTGCAACGGTAAATACAGCAGATAACAGATAATTTTTAACCCGGGAGTGAACAATGACAAGACATGAGATCCGTGAGGAAATAATGAAAGGCCTTTTTCAGGCTGAATTTTATGATAAGGATGAGTTAAAGGATCAGCTTGACAACTATTTTAAAGAGGCAGGGGATTTTCCTGAGGACGATCTTAACTATATGGAGTCAAAGACAGCTGATATCTGTGATCATCTTGATGAGATCGATGAATATCTTAATGAGATCTCAGAAGGCTGGAAGACTTCCAGAATGGCAAAGGTTGATCTGACATTATTAAGGATCGCAGTCTATGAGATTAAATATGAGAATTTACCTGCCGGAGTTTCCATAAATGAAGCCGTTGAGCTCGCAAAGGAGTTCGGCGAGGATAGTTCGCCCTCTTTCATAAACGGAGTATTGGCGAAGGCAGTCGGAGGCGACTGATATGAGACCTGAGCCGATCACAGTCTCAAAGCTTACGGATTATATTTCCGGTCTTATCGGTGAGGACCCTTTTCTTTCACGTATATATGTGAGAGGAGAGGTCTCCAACGTCAAATATCACAGCAGAGGTCATGTCTATTTCACATTGAAAGATGAGAACAGCCAGTTGGGCGGTGTTATGTGGAGAAGCCGTGTCCCCGTGGGACTTAAATTTGACCTTCAAAACGGAGACAAGGTGGTTGTGAGCGGGAAGATCCGGGTCTATAATGCCGGAGGCTATTATCAAATAGTTGCCGACAGTATTGAAGCGGACGGCATGGGAATACTTTACCAAAGATTCCTTAAGCTTAAGGAAGAATTATCTGGTCTTGGCTGGTTTGATCCTGCCGTCAAGAAACCAATACCGAAATATGTAAACAGGATAGGGGTAGTTACATCTCCTACCGGAGCAGCTGTCAGAGATATAATATCGATTTCAAAGAAAAGGAATCCATATATTCAGATCATTCTTTATCCGGCTCTTGTCCAGGGACGGGATGCAGCAGAGTCGATCGTTGATGGCATTAAAATTCTGGATGAAATGCATCTTGATGTCATTATAGTTGGCAGAGGTGGAGGCTCGATGGAAGACCTCTTTGCTTTTAACGAGAAAAGTGTTGCAGAAGCAATTTTTAATGCAAGGACTCCTGTTGTGTCGGCAGTTGGTCATGAGACCGATGTAACAATAGCTGATTTTGTGGCTGACAAAAGGGCTGCGACTCCAAGCAATGCTGCGGAGATCAGCGTGGATCTTTTTTCTGAAAAGGAAGAAAGATATGAGAGAGACAGAGACAGACTTTGCTCAGAAATGGATGAGATTATAAGACGATACCGATATAAGCTTTCTGTCGATGTCGAAAAGCTTAAGGCGGCATCGCCGGAGCATAGACTTCTTAATATGAAGTCTGATCTCAAGAATAAAGATGAGAGACTTACAAGCATTATAGTTCATAAGATAGAGAGCAGCAGGATGGTTCTTTCCGGTCTCGACAAGATCGATGACATTATGAAACTTTCTTTAGAAAGATCCAGACAAAAGCTTTCTCTTCTCTCAGGAAGACTTGACGCACTTTCTCCAATGAAGAAGTTAAAGAGCGGTTATGCTTATACCGAGGATATGGAAGGAAGGCATATTATGAGTGTGTCGGAACTTTCGCCTGGCGATAAATTCAATATGTTTTTGAAGGATGGCATAGTAAAAAGTGATGTCATTTCCATAGAGTTAGAAAATATGGAGGAGAGATCTCAAAATGGCTGAAAAAGAAAGAACTCTCGAGGAGTCATTTGCAGAACTTGAAAAAGTGATTGCGGAAATGGAAGCGAAAGATACTTCTCTTGACAGATCCTTTCAGCTTTTCATGGAAGGCACAGGCCTTTTAAAAGAATGTAATGAGAAGATCGACAGAGTTGAAAAATCCGTTCTTAAAGTTACGGGCGAGAAGGATTTAAAAAAGATGGATGAAGACTGCTTAGACCAGTCTTCTGACCAGACATGAATATTCGGGTTTTTCCTGATTTATTTATTCGGAGGGGTTTATGGACATTCTTAAGGAAATGGAATATAGAGCAGGAGATGCAGATCGAATCATAGCAAGATATCTTCCCGATGAGGAGGGATATCAGAAGACGATTATGGAAGCTATGAATTACAGTATTATGGCAGGCGGAAAGAGACTCCGCCCCATACTTATGGCTGAGACTTACAAGCTTTTCGGAGGACATTCAAAGGCGCTTGATCCTTTTATGGCAGCCATTGAGATGATCCATACATATTCTCTTGTTCATGACGATCTTCCGGCTATGGATAATGATATGCTAAGACGCGGAAATCCCACTACTCATGCCAAATTTGGAGAAGCAATGGGAGTTCTTGCGGGAGACGCCTTATTGAATTATGCCTTTGAGACCGCATTTAAGGCCTTTGATCTGGAACCAGATGATACAGAAAAAGTCGTAAAGTCTCTTAAAATTCTTTCAGACAAGGCAGGTATCTATGGTATGATCGGAGGTCAGGTCGTAGATATCGAAGAAGACAAGCAGAATGGTATTTCCAGAAACAGGATCAATTTCCTTTATGAAAAGAAGACTGCATGCCTCATAGAGGCCGCCATGATGATAGGTGCGGTTCTTGCAGGCGCAGATAATGATGAAGTAAATGAAGTAGAGAAGATAGGACATAATATAGGAATCGCTTTTCAGATCGAAGACGATATATTGGATGTCGAGGGAGATCAGGACACGATTGGAAAAGAGATCGGCCAGGATATAAAGAATAACAAAGTCACTTATGTGGCTTTTGAAGGATATGAGAAATCAAAGGCTGATATATGGAAACTTACCGGGGAAGCGGTAGGGATCCTTCAGGGCATGCCTTATCAAAATAAATTCCTGACAGCTCTTCTTTACTATTTGACAGACAGGAATTCGTAATATGAGTGATACACCTGTTCTTGATAAAATAAATAAAGCTAATGATATCAAGAAGTTGTCCAGTGGAGAGATACAGGCTCTTCCCAAGGAGATAAGAGAATTTCTTATTGAGCATATTTCGGCCACGGGCGGGCATCTGGCTTCTAATCTGGGATCTGTGGAGCTTACTATAGCTCTTCATCTTATTATGAATTTCCCTGAAGACAAGCTGGTTTTTGATGTCAGTCATCAAGGCTATACACATAAGATCCTTACCGGAAGGAAGGACGGCTTTGATTCTTTGAGGCAATACCAGGGTATGTCCGGTTTTTTGTCGAGAAATGAATCTGAATGCGATGCTTTCGGGGCAGGTCATGCTTCTACATCCATATCGGCGGCTCTTGCCATGGCAAAAGCCCGTGATCTTAATGGAGGTCATAATAAGGTGGCAGCTGTTATAGGAGATGGTTCCATGACAGGAGGACTGGCTCTTGAAGGCATGAATAATGCCTCATCTTTAAAGTCAAATCTCACAATAATATTAAATGATAACAAGATGTCAATTTCTCCCAATGTCGGAGGAATGAGTATGGAGCTTTCAAAGCTTCGTACAAGTCCAAGATATACCGGTCTTAAGGATGATATAACACAATCTCTTGAGAAGATTCCAGTGTATGGTGATAAGATCGTAGCTCATATAAGACGTACCAAAAACGGAATGAAACAGCTTTTCATACCGGGAATGCTCTTTGAGGAAGTTGGAATAATGTATTTAGGCCCTGTTGATGGCCATAATATAAATGATATGGTGGAAGTCTTTAAGAGAGCCTTTGAATTCAATGGACCTATTCTTGTGCATGTGGTCACAAAGAAAGGAAAGGGCTATTCTCCCGCAGAAAAACATCCGGCCAGATTTCATGGTACATCTCCCTTTGATCTTGCTACAGGTATTCCAAAAAAGAGAACAAAACCCGGATATACGGATATCTTTTCCACTGTAATGATGAAGATGGGAGATCGGGACAAAAAGGTATGTGCCATTACTGCAGCTATGGAAACGGGAACAGGATTAAAGAGGTTCCATGCTGCTTATCCGGAAAGATTTTTTGATGTTGGTATAGCAGAAGAGCATGCGGTTACATTTGCTGCCGGACTTGCTTCAGAAGGCTTGAAGCCTGTTTTTGCTGTTTATTCTACATTTTTGCAAAGAGCCTATGATGAGATTATGCATGATGTCTGCATTCAGAGACTTCATGTGGTTTTCGCTATAGACAGGGCAGGAATAGTAGGACAGGACGGAGTGACACATCAGGGAATCTTTGATCTGTCTTATCTTCTTACCATGCCCGGGCTGACTGTAATGGCTCCGAAAAATAAATGGGAGCTTTCCGATATGCTTAAATTTGCCCTGAATATGGATTCTCCTGTTGCCATACGTTATCCGAAAGGCGAAGCCTATGAAGGACTTGAAGAATTCAGAGCACCGATAAAGTACGGAAAGTCAGAGAAGATATATGAGGGAGGACATATCCTTCTTTATTCGATAGGTTCTATGACTAAGACAGCCGTGGAAGTAAGAAATATTCTTATGGAGCATGGCATTTGTGCATCTCTCGTTAATGCTCGTTTTGCTGCTCCTCTTGATAAAAGATTCATTCTCGATGCCAAGGACAGGTATGATCTTATAGTCACTATGGAGGAAAATGTAGTAAGTGGAGGATTCGGAGAGCATGTCACTGAATTTCTTTCCGAAGCGAGATTCAAAGGCAGAATCATGAATATAGGAATTCCTGATGAATTTGTGACTCATGGAGACAGAAAGACTTTGCTTCGGGTTCTCGGACTGGATTCAATATCTATAGCAGACAGGATAATGAGACAATATAAGGAAATCAATAGATGAAAGAAAGACTGGATGTTCTTCTTGTGAAAAAAGGACTTTTCTCATCAAGAGAAAAAGCAAAGATTGCTATTATGGAGGGAAATGTCTTTGTTAATGGGCAGCGTGAGGACAAGGCCGGATCAGCTTTTCCCGAAGATGCAGAGATAGTATATAAGGGAAAGAAAATGCCCTATGTAAGCCGCGGGGGCTTCAAACTCGAAAAAGCTATGAAGAGCTTTCCAATTGACCTTAATGGAAAGGTGTGCATGGACATAGGAGCCTCTACCGGAGGATTTACTGACTGTATGCTGCAGAACGGCGCAAAAAAGGTCTATTCAGTAGATGTAGGCTATGGTCAGTTTGCATGGAAATTAAGGCAGGACGAAAGAGTTGTATGCATGGAGAAGACCAATATCCGTTATGTTAAGCCTGAGGATATTGGGGATTTGATAGAATTTGCATCATGCGATGTCTCATTTATTTCACTTACCAAGATCTTAATTCCGGTAAGAGCACTGCTTAAAGATGACGGCGAGATGGTATGTCTTATAAAACCTCAATTTGAGGCTGGTAAGGAGAAAGTAGGAAAGCACGGAGTCGTTCGTGATCCTGAAGTTCAGACACAAGTTATAGAAAATATCACTGAATTTGTGATTGCAAATGGTTTTTTACCTCTTGGACTTGATTGTTCTCCCATAAAAGGGCCGGAAGGAAATATAGAATTCCTGATCTATATCAGAAAAAGCGATGAGAAGATAGAAAACCTACCTTTTGACATAAGAAATGTTGTTTCAGAAGCTCATAGGATGCTGGATAAAAAAGATTGAAAAAATTTCTTATTTATACAAGATCAGATAATGAAAAAATAAATAAAGTCGTCAGAGATCTGACTGAAATGATTCAGAACAGAGGCGGTATCGCCGGCACAGACTTTTCTTCAACATATGATGCTGTGATTTCTCTTGGCGGAGATGGCACCATGGTGGATGCTTCAAAATATGCAGTCCGCCTTGGCATTCCTTCAATAGGCGTAAATCTGGGTCATCTGGGATATCTTTGTGATCTGGATGAAAATAATCTGGAAGAAGGAGTTTTAAGGCTCTTAAATGATGATTTCGAGACAGAGAGAAGGATGATGCTGGAGGGTGAATCCGCTGACGGGAAAGATTTTACCGCTCTTAATGACGTGGTAATAGCTTCTTCTGCCGGACTTAATATAATAAATCTTTCTGTTTTCATAGATAATAATTTTCTTTGTACTTATAATTGCGATGGAATAATTTTTGCCACGCCAACGGGCTCTACGGCTTACAATCTCTCTGCGAATGGTCCTATAGTGGATCCGACAACTGAAGTGATCCTTCTTAATCCTGTGAATGCCCATACTCTTAATTCAAGAGCAATAGTCTTAGATCCGGGGAATGAAATCATAGTGACCTTGAATCAAAGACATGAGAATATGAATGAGGAGGCCACGGTATTTATAGATGGCGAAAAGGCGGGAACCTTGAAGATAGGTGAATCATTTAAGGTAAAAAGATCCCGTCTCCATGCAGATATGATACGTTTTTCGGAACTCAATTTTCTTCAGAGAATAAGCTCGAGACTGAATGAAGTCTAACGGAAAGGTGTTTGATGCTGACAAGTCTTACCATTAAAAATTATGCCCTTATTGAGGAAGAGGAGATAGAATTCGGTGAAGGATTCAACGTTATTACAGGAGAGACTGGTGCCGGAAAGTCCATAATTCTGTCGGCGCTTTCACTTGCTCTTGGCGGCAAAGTAAATAAAGAAGCTATAAGGCGGCCTGATCGAGATGCCTATATAGAGGCGGTTTTTTCCATTAGCGATGATAGAACAAAGGAAAAACTTCGGGCAATAGATGTTGAGCCCTATGATGATCAGGTGATCTTATCCAGACGTATATCAAAGACCAGAAATAAGGCCATGATAAATGGTGAGTCTGTGCCTTCGCTTAAATTGAAGGAAGCGGGGGCATATCTGATAAATATTTATGGTCAGAACGAACATCAGGATCTTTTGAGAAAAGAAAAGCATATGGAACTCGTTGATTCTTATGGCGGAGACAGACTCTTAAATAAAAGAAATGAGGTAAATCTTTGTTATAATTCCTATATCAGCCTTTGCTCTCAATATGAGGAGCTTAAGAAAGGAGCTAGAAATCGTGACAAGGATCTTCTTTATCTTCATCATGAGATCGAGGAGATTGAGAATGCTTCCCTGAAGCCCGGGGAGGACGAAGAAGTTGAAAATCAATACAGGAGAATGAAGAACTCCGAAAAAATAATGGAGTCTATTAATGGAGCTTTTTCCAGAACTGCTGAAAATGGTGCGTCAGCTCTTCTGAGCGAAGCTCTTTCAGAGATGAAGAAGGCTGTCGAACTTGATGAATCTTTGTCTGATACCTATAACATTCTTTCAGATGCTGACGGACTGATAAATGATTTCAATCGTGAGATCGGTGATTACATGTCTGAAAGCTCTTTTGACGAAGAAAGCTTCAGGGCAGCAGAGGCCAGACTTGATCTTATAAATGATCTTAAAAGCCGATATGGTGCGACAATAGAGATAATACTTTCAAATCTTGAAAATAAAAAAGAGGAAGCTGACCGATTAGAGAATATAGACAAGTGCCGCACAGAACTTGAAGAGGAACTTAAAAAAGCTGAAAAGAAATATATGGAAAATGCGGCTTTACTCACAGAGCTTAGAATAAAAGCAAGAGATAAGTTCCTTAAAGACTTAAGAAATGAGCTTAAAGATCTTAATTTCACCAACACAGAGATAGAACTGCCTTTTGAAAAATTAAAAGAAATAAGTAAAAATGGTCTCGATTCTGGTGAATTTTTGATATCCCTGAATAAGGGTGAGCCTTTAAAACCTTTAAGAGAAGTTGCTTCCGGCGGTGAGCTTTCAAGAATAAGTCTTGCCATAAAGACCTGCAACAGAGAAAATGGAGATGAAGCGCTTTGCTTCGACGAGATAGATACGGGAATCAGTGGGATCACTGCAGGAAAGGTAGCTGAGAAGCTTTCAAGGATAGCTATAAATTCCCAGATACTTTGTATAACTCATCTTCCCCAGATAGCAAGCTTTGCCGACAGGCATTTTCAGGTGGAGAAAGAAGTTCGTGGAAATGAGACTATATCTTTTATAAAGAGACTTTATAATAATGATCGTGTCGACGAATTGTCGAGAATGCTCTCCGGAGGAGAGATCACAAGCGTGGTCCGCGACAATGCGAGAGAGATGATAAGGACAGCAGAGGAATTTAAAGAGGAGTGCCGGAAGAATGTCACTGAATAACAAAGTAAATTCAAGGCTTAATGCAAACAAGAGATTTTGCGATTTAAAGAAGAAATTCACAAATGACAGGAATGAAGATAATTGGCGTGAATGTATGGGAGCCGTTCTTCAAATAGTTCATGAGGACGGACTTTTTTTAACACCATGTTCATTAAATCCAAATGATCCTGACAGAACGCTCATATTCCGTTTGCTTGAGACACCGGATGGAAAGAAATATTTTCCTCTTTTTTCCAGCCAGGATGAAGCATTAAAGAAGAATCCTCAAGATATGGTAGCAATACCTGCGAGAAAGCTTCTTCAGGAATTCCTTAAGATGGGAGAAGAGGTTAAGGATATATGGATAGACTGCTGGGGAGATCCCTTTATAATCCACCGCCAGCAGGCTAAAGAACTTCTTGATGAGGATCTTAAGCTTTTTAAAGAAAGAAGCGGCATATATTTTGAAAAAGGAAATATAATAAATATTCCCTGTGACTGCATAGTGAATTCTTGTGATCCTCTTTTTAATGACTGTGGAGGAGTTGACCATGCCATTTACCAGGGCGCCGGAGAAGATCTGAATCCTGTCCTGGATAACATAGGAGCGGTGAAGCTTGGTTCTGCAGTTATAACTCCTGCATTCAATCTTAAGCAGCAGGCTATAATTCATACATGTGTACCTGTCTATGATAAGGATAATCCGGATATCAAATCGCTTGGAAAGAGCTATCTTTCTTCTATGAAACTTGCTGTAGAACAGGGCTTTCACAGCATAGCCTTCCCGGCACTGGGGACAGGCGGAGCCGGATTCCCGAAGGAAGAAGCGGCAAATATTGCAATATCTAATGTTCTTTATTTCCTTAAACAATATCCGGATGCTGGACTAGCGGTTATTCTTGATTCATTTGATGAAGAGATGTTTAATATATACAGGTCATGCCTTGATGAAATGAATGAGCGCATGAAGGAGAAAGATAAAAGCAAAACAGAATAAGATTAACAGGGAAAAGAAGGAAAAAGAAAATGAAACTGGAGAATTACTCAAAAGACATTCAAGACAGAATAATAGCAGTAAGATCTCTGATTTCGAGCCAGGACAGAAATGCTTTTTTCACAGAAACAAAGAATTTCTTTGATTACGTGAGCGACTATAATGACAATGATCTTAAGGGTTATTCAGCATATCTTCATGCTGAATCAGCGGTTTATGTAAATGATGACGGCTCTGAATTTCGAAAGTATATTATGCTTGCTCTTAAGTATTTGAGAGAAGCCAATGATCAATATTTTCTTGCCAAGAGTTACAATCTGCTCGGAATATCCAGTCTTTATGATGGAAATACTATACTTGGGCTGGAATATTTTTATGAAGCACTTGACTGTGCCGAACCTCTAGATGACAAATATCTGACCGGAATTTTGAAATCCAATATTTCGAGTGTCTATTTTGATGTTAAACAGTTCCGTGAGAGCCTCAGATTGAATATCGAGGCTGTTGAACTCATGCAGTCAAATAAGAGCGATCCGAGATACAGTATCAATGTGCGCACTATTTATTGCAGTATAGGTTTTTCCTATCTCAATCTTGAAGTTCCTGATGTGAAGAGAGCAGAAGAAGCAATTAAGCGTGTAGAGGAACTTTTTGATGAAAAAGAAGATACGATAGACTATTTTCTCTATCTTAGTCTGAAGACCAGGATTCTGAATTTCGATAATACAAGATTCGATGAGAGGGACAGAGTTATAAGGGAAATGATTTCGCTTATACCCAGGCTTGAAGATATATCAGAGATTATATCGGAATTTAGCGAATTTCTATCTTTTTTGACTGATGAGCATCTCGATCAATATTCCAGCGACTTTGCGGCAGTACTTGAAAAGGAATTCAATACGACAAGGTCTTATTCAGGTAAGATTGCGATTCTTGATGCCCTTATTAAATATTATGATGAGATTGGTGATATTGAGAAAAAGGAAAAGGCATGTATAGAAGCCTACAGCTGCTCAAAGCTTCTTGATTCAAAGAAGAATGACGAGATAAAGACTTTTCTGGATATCAGAGAGAGCGTTGAAAAGCTAAAGAAAGAGCAGCAAAAGATTACTGCAGAGAAAAAAGTTCTTGAAAAGAACGCCTGGTATGATGCTCTTACAGATCTTCCCAATCGTTACAAACTCAATGAGGAACTGGATGAAGCTTTTGAGAAAGCCTTCAGGAGCAAGGAGAATCTCGGCGTAGAAATCCTAGATATAGATTATTTCAAACAATATAATGACACTTTTGGTCATCTTGCAGGAGATGGGGTATTAAAGAGTGTTGCGTCATGTCTTTTGGATGTGGCCGGAGAGAATTCGGCTATTCATGTTGCCAGATATGGAGGAGATGAATTCGTTATCATATACGAAGGCTTTTCAGATGCTGAAGTTATGGATTATTCAAATGAGATAAGAGCCAGGGTAAACAGCCTTAAGATCTCAAATCCCGGAGCTCTTCATGAAAATAAATTTATATCAGTATCCCAGGGAATAAGAAATTCGGTTCCAAAAGAAAAGAACAAGGTCTGGGATTATTTCTATGCAGCCGACAATGCCCTCTATAAGGTGAAGAAATCATTAAAGGGTGAGATAGCCCTGATGCATAACGTAAAGATCTCTGACACATCACTTGATGATGTGACTCAATTCTAATAAAAAAACGGATGGCAGCTGCCATCCGTAAAATAAAGCTTCGAATCAGATTCGAACTGACGACCCCTTCATTACGAGTGAAGTGCTCTACCAGCTGAGCTATCGAAGCAAACAATGTCATTATATACTTTCATTTATGCAATTGCAAACGCTTTTTAGGGCTTATAGTTGTTAATTGTACATTTGATTTTTAATTGCTATAATACATTGATGTTGAAAGGAAATAATATGTCTGATAAATCAATTAAGAGAAAAATGTCCGAAAAAGAAGCGCGTCTTATCCGTCTTATTTTTGCGGCAGCAGTATGCGCAGTGATCTCGATTAGTACTTTTATTATGGGTATCCCCGTGGTTCCGGCAGCGACTATAGCGATCCTTGAGGTCGTTCTTATTAATCTTCTTGATGGAACACCAGTGATCACACATGCTATAGTTATAATTCTTCAGGCTGCCCTGGGATTCTATTTTGGAAAACCCGGATTCATGATACTTAATGTGCTTCTTTATCTTCTCGGTCTCATGATCTATATCTATGCTGATTCAAGAGAGTAAATATGCAGCGTAGAAACTATCAAAAAGAGCTTGAGAAGATCCTTGATACAATTAAGGAAAGAGATGAAAAACCTCTTTTATTAATTCACAGCTGCTGCGCTCCCTGCTCCAGTTATGTTCTGGAATATCTTACGGATTACTTTAATATTATAGATTATTATTATAATCCCAATATTCAGGATGAAAAGGAATACAGATACAGAGCCGATGAGCTGAACAGGCTCATATCAGAGATGCATCACAATAATAGTATTACATTTCTTGAGGGAAAATATGATCCTTACAGATATAAGGAGCTTATTAATGGACTCGAGAAAGAGCCTGAAGGCGGAAAGAGATGCAATATCTGTTTCAGAATGAGGCTTTATGAAGCTGCAGAGGAAGCCGCGAAATTAAAAGCAGATTTTTTCACGACAACACTTACCATAAGTCCTATGAAAGATCCTGTTCTCTTGAATTCTATAGGGGAGGAAGCAGGAGAAAAATACGGCATACGTTTTTTGCCGTCTGAATTCAGGAAAAAAGGCGGTTATTTAAGGTCGATTCAGCTTTCGAAAAAATACAGTCTTTACAGACAGGATTATTGCGGATGTATTTATTCAAAGATTGAGGCCGAAAACAGGAGGAAAGATAGAAATGGTAGTTCGAACTGCCGAGCTTAAGAAATTGGAGGAACTGTTTCAACAGGGCGGAGACAGGCTGGTTCTTCTCGCCGGCAATGTTTTTTCCGGCACCAGCGCTCTTTTAAGACAATTTACAAGGGATAAGGAATTTTTTTATGTGAACCTTATTGATGCTGCTTTTTCTGAGCAGAGCAGGCAGTTCCTTGAAGACATAAGAACTGGATTTAATCTTAAGAATGCTCCGTCGTCATTTCCTGAAGCTTTCTCAAGGCTTCGAGGCAAGGGAAAGATTGTCTTCATTCTTGATAATATGCAAAATTCCATGAAAGAAGGAAAGGAACTTTGGCTTCAGCTTTTGAAAGCAAAGAGAAGCGGTATCTTCGGCGGCAATGTTTTTATAGTAGTTGTTTTTAATGAACTTTCTCATCTAAACAGGGACAGTAGCTATCTTCCTGATGAGAAGCATGACATTGACGAGAAGGTCATTCTTGGTGATGTGCCTTTTCTTGATATAGTAAGGGCTTTCCCCGATTATTCAGTCTCCGATGATGTAAGAGCATATGGAATATTGGGTGGCAACCAATTTCTTATAAATCTCTGGTCAGGTAAGAGAAGCATTAAGGAAAATGTTATTAATACTATGCTTAATCCTTATGGACCAGCCAGAGATGCCGCAGAACATCTATTAAGTTCAGAGCTTCGTGAACTTTCAGTTTATCAGACCATTCTCCTATCTATGGCTAGAGGAAATGAAAAGTTAAATGATCTTTTTACAGATACAGGTTTTTCAAGAGCCAAGATTATTGTCTATCTTAAGAATCTTGAAGCCTTCGGAATTGTTGAAAAGATAGTATCTTTCGATACCGGCGGTTGGGAGAATTCCAGAAAAGGCATCTATAGGATCAAAAACCAATATATTAATTTCTATTTTAAGTTTATATATCCTAATCTTTCAGAGCTTTTCATGAATGGATCGGAAAAGTTTTACGATGAGATGATCGAACCTCAATTAAACGACTATCTTGACAGGACTTTTTCTGGTGTATGCAGGGAATATCTTACTCTTCTCGCAATAATGGGTAAGACACCGGTAAAAATAGTAAGAAGCGGAATCTGGATAGGAAAAGAAGGCACCATCGATTACATTGGTCAGGACGAGGCCAGAAATAATATAGTAGCCAAGACAAGTTTCAGCAGACCGATGAGATATGATGATTATGAAGCACTCCTTGACAGCATGAAGAAAGCCAGGATCAAGGCAAAAGCAATCTATCTTTTTTCTGCTACGGATTTCGACAGCAAATTAAAGGAACTTTCGGATCGTGACAGCTCGATCGTTCTTGTAGATATGAAAGAATTATAGGCAGATTTTGATTAAAAAAAAATTGTTTATAGCGGAGAAACCCAGTGTTGCCAGGCAATTTGCCGATGTTTTTTCCGAAAAGATGACTGACAGGAAGGGATATCTTGAAAGCAAGAGCCTTATAGTGACCTGGTGCGTTGGGCATCTTGTTACTATGAGTTATCCGGAAGCTTATGATCCTCGTCTCAAGAAATGGAGGCTTGAGGATCTTCCTTTTATTCCTGACAAATTTAAGTATGAGATAATATCTTCAGCAAAGAATCAATTCGATGTGGTTTCAGGTCTTATGAACCGTGAAGATGTCGACAGGATCTATATTTGTACTGATTCCGGTCGCGAAGGAGAGTACATATACAGGCTTGTCAGGCAGGAAGCTAATGTTCATGACAAGGAAGAATACAGGGTCTGGATAGATTCACAGACCAGGGAAGAGATTCAGCGAGGAATCAGGGATGCGAAACCTGACAGTGAATACGACAATATAGGAAAAGCTGCATATTTAAGGGCTGAGGAAGACTATCTTATGGGCATAAATTTCTCCAGGCTTCTTACCATTAAATTCGGCAGGCCCATGGCCGATTTTCTCAATAAAAAATATTGTGTTGTCTCGGTAGGCAGAGTAATGACTTGTGTTCTCGGCATGGTTGTAAGGCGGGAACGGGAAATAAGAGAATTTAAAAAAACACCTTTTTACCGGATCTTAGGAACGGTCTTGGCAGGAAATGATTCAGTCAGGCTTGAAGGTGAATGGAGAGTGACTCCGGATTCGATATGGTCAGGTTCTCCGAAACTCTATAAGGAAAATGGTTTTCTAAATGAGGATGATGCCAAAGCTTTTATAGAGAAACTTAAAGAGGAAAATAAGCCCGGAGAGGTAGTATCGGTCTCAAAGAAGACTGAGAAAAAGGCTCCGCCACTCCTTTACAACCTTGCCGAGATTCAGAATGACTGCTCCAGGTTTTTTAAGGTAAGCCCTGATGAAACGCTTAATATTATCCAGAGCCTTTATGAAAAGAAACTGGTTACCTATCCGAGAACCGATGCCAGAGTTCTTTCGACAGCGGTCGCAAACGAGATAGACAGGAATATTAAGGGAGTAAGCGCTATAAGCGGCTTTTCTGCGATATGCAAATATATTCTTGACAAGGGTCTTTATAAAGGAATAGCAAAGACAAGATATACGGACGACAAGAAGATCACCGACCATTATGCGCTTATACCCACAGGTCAGGGGCTTTCTGCCATTAAGTCTTTGAAAACACTGGAACAGAATATATATGAGCTTATAGTAAGAAGATTTCTTGTTGTTTTTTTACCTCCGGCAGAGTATACGAAATTAAATGCAGAGATAAAAAGCGGCAGCGAGTCTTTTTTCTTTACGGGAAAATTTCTTAAATCTCCCGGCTATCTTTCAGCCATGGATTATTCCTTCTTCAAGAAAAAGGAGTCGATAAAGAAAGACGAAGAAGAGGGAAAGAAAGAAAATGACAGTGACGAGATCTCATCGGCTGATCCGGAGAAAGTTATAAAGGCTGTTTCTTCTTTGAGGAAAGGCAGCAAAGTCGATTTCACGGACTTTAAGATAAAAGCCGGAGAAACTTCTCCACCTAAGCGTTATAATTCGGGATCTATTATTCTTGCTATGGAGAATGCAGGTCAGCTTATTGATGACGACGAACTAAGAAATGAGATCAAAGGCAGAGGAATAGGTACAAGTGCGACCCGGGCCGAGATATTGAAGAAACTTGTGAAAAATGCCTATCTTAATCTTAATAAGAAGACACAGATCATAACTCCGACTCTGACAGGCGAGATAATATATGATATTGTGGATTCATCTATGAGTCCCATGCTTAATCCGGAACTTACCGCAAGCTGGGAGAAAGGGCTTGGCATGGTTGAAAATGGAGAGATAAGTCCTGAAGAATATTTTTCCAAATTAAAGTCTTTTGTAGTTGGTATTACAAATAGGGTGCGCCCGGTCAAACCTGGTTCTGGATTAAATGAACTATTTAAAAGAGACGCATCATTCTATAAAAAATAATTTCTGGAGGGAAAAATGGAAGAGTGTAAGATTGAAAATATGTATGATCTTGATCAAACAATTGGAGCGGATCTTTTTTCCGGTAAGACCTATCCATGGGAAGTACTTCCCGAAATAGGCGATTTTATAAGGAAGCTCGGACCCACTCTTGATTCAGAAAAATTCGATAAAATAAATTATGATATCTGGATCGCAAAGAGTGTTTCTCTTCCTTATTTTGGAGAGGGCGAGAACAGGGTGCTTTCATGTACATTGAAAGGACCGCTTATAATCGATGAAAATACAGAAGTTCGTCCCGGAGCTTTCATAAGAGGAAATGTAATTGTCGGAAAGGACTGTGTAGTCGGTAATTCAACAGAGATCAAGAATTCGGTTCTTTTCAATCATGTTCAGGTTCCTCATTATAATTATGTCGGTGATTCTGTTCTTGGCTATTATTCACATATGGGGGCAGGATCCATAACTTCTAATGTAAAATCTGACAAGACACTTGTAGTCGTAAATGACAAAAACGAGAACGAAAAAATTGAAACAGGACTTAAAAAATTTGGAGCAATGCTGGGAAACCATGTTGAAATCGGATGCAACACTGTCCTTAATCCGGGAACCGTGGTCTGCCCTGACACAAATGTCTATCCTGTTTCCTGCGTTCGCGGAGTAATTCCTGCTCATAGCATATATAAGACAAAGGATTCTGTAATTAGAAAGAAAAATTGATATGGATTTTGGACTTTTTCATATCCTTTGATTCGTCTTTACTAGTTAAAAACTTTGTGATAAATTAAACAGTGTGTGTATTTTAGATCTTTGAGAAAGGAGTTCTTATGATTTACACGGCAGAAGTACAGAATATGTGCCCTGTAGCCAAAGGTGCTAAGCATGAACCTGCACCCATCCCCGAGGAAGGCAAGTGGGTACATGCAAAGAAGATTGAAGATATTTCCGGATTTACTCACGGAGTTGGCTGGTGTGCACCTCAGCAGGGAGCATGCAAGCTTTCTTTAAATATCAAGAATGGTGTCATTGAGGAAGCCCTTATCGAGACTATCGGCTGCTCAGGAATGACACATTCAGCAGCTATGGCAGCTGAGATCCTTCAGGGTAAGACAATACTTGAAGCACTTAACACAGACCTTGTATGCGATGCTATCAATACAGCTATGCGTGAGCTTTTCCTTCAGATCGTTTACGGACGTTCACAGAGTGCCTTCTCTGATAACGGACTTTCAATAGGAGCCGGACTTGAGGATCTTGGAAAGGGTCTTCGTTCACAGGTTGGTACAATGTACGGCACAAAGGCTAAGGGAGTTAGATATCTTGAAATGACAGAAGGATATGTAACAGATCTTGCTCTTGACGAGAACGACGAAGTAATCGGATACAAGTACGTTTCTCTTGGAAAGATGACTGATTTCATCAAAAAAGGCGATGATCCCAACACAGCATGGGAGAAGGCCAAGGGTCAGTACGGCCGTATCGACGATGCAGTTAAGTTCATCGATCCTCGTAAGGAATGATAAGAGAAGGGAGACGTACAAATGGCTTTATTTGAAAACTATGAAGCAAGAATTGACCAGATCAATGCTGCTTTGAACAAATATGGTATCAAGGACATTGAAGAAGCAAAGAAAATCACAGAAGATGCCGGCCTTGATGTTTATCACATGGTTGAGGGCGTTCAGGGAATATGCTTTGAAAATGCCAAGTGGGCTTACACTGTAGGTGCGGCCATTGCCATCAAGAAGGGATGTCGTCGTGCAGCTGATGCCGCAGCAGCAATCGGAGAAGGACTTCAGTCATTCTGCATTCCTGGATCTGTTGCAGACCATCGTAAGGTAGGCCTTGGACATGGTAACCTTGGAAAAATGCTTCTCGAGGAAGATACAGAATGCTTCTGCTTCCTTGCAGGACATGAGTCATTCGCAGCTGCCGAGGGTGCCATCGGAATTGCAACAATGGCAAATAAGGTTCGTAAGAAGCCGCTTAGAGTTATCCTTAACGGACTTGGAAAAGATGCTGCTCAGATCATCTCTCGTATCAACGGATTCACATTTGTTGAAACCCAATATGATTACAAGAAAGCTGAACTCAATATAATAAGTGAAACTCCTTACTCAAAGGGCGTTCGTGCTTCTGTAAAGTGCTATGGAGCAGATGATGTTCAGGAAGGTGTCGCAATTATGTGGCATGAAAATGTAGGCGTTTCAATTACAGGAAACTCAACCAATCCTACACGTTTCCAGCATCCCGTAGCAGGAACTTACAAAAAGGAAAGGATAGAAGCCGGCAAGCCATATTTCTCAGTAGCTTCAGGCGGCGGTACAGGACGTACGCTTCATCCTGATAATATGGCAGCAGGTCCCGCTTCCTATGGTATGACAGATACAATGGGCCGTATGCATTCAGATGCACAATTTGCAGGTTCTTCATCAGTTCCGGCTCATGTTGAGATGATGGGACTTATCGGAATGGGCAATAACCCCATGGTTGGAGCTACAGTTGCAGTAGCTGTTTCCGTAGAAGAGGCAGCAAAGGCCGGAAAGTTCTGATAAAATTCTGCCTTTAAATAATATTTTTCAAGAAGAGTACATATCTAGTGTACTCTTCTTTTTATTTTCATCTTTATTATCCATTCACTAATTATTCATAGTTTGCTACAATATAAATAATCTAGTTGTAGGGGGTAAGTCATGAAAAAGAATAATAAGAGCACTTTAGTGAATACAAAAAGAAAAAAGAAGGGGAGCATAAGAGGCAAGCTCCTTCTTTTTATTTTTCCGGCTGTAATTGCTATGGTTGTGATTCTGACAGGAACAGCTACGGGACTATCTTCAAAAAGAATTAGAACAATGGCAGACGAGGAACTGGAATCATCCATTTCCAATCAGGCTGATAATATAGAGGCCTGGTTGAATGAGAATCTTCAGAACTTCCAAAGCATAAAGACAGCTGTTGAAGGTCTTGATCCAAGTGATGAAGAACTCCAGAAATTGTTAAATTCTTATAAGGACTACAATAAAAATTCTCCTGACGGCGTCCGTATCGGTACATCAGATGGAAAGGTCTACAGAGCCGAGGGAACCAAAGGAAATGATAAGGACCCTGTGAACAGCAATTGGTTCCAGCAGGGAACTACCAGTATCAATATGCATTACGGAGCCCCTTATTCAATGCCGGGTGGAAGCGCCATGGTAATATCAGCATCCGGAATGATTGATGATGACAGTGATGTCATAAAAGTAATGGCAGCCGACTTAAGGCTCGACAGTATTGCCACCATTGTAAACTCCGGAGTCAAGATGGATGGTGCATCTGCCTTTCTTGTTGATACAGAAAGCGGAACTATTCTTGCAAGCCCCACATCGTCACAGATAGGAGAGAAGATATCAAGTCTCAAATCTTCTTCCGACCTCATTGCAGGAATTAATAGTAAAATCAATAAGAGAGATTATCAAACTGCAACTATAGCAAAGAACCAGGTAGCCTTCAGTAAGATCGGCGGGGTTAACTGGGTGCTTGTGTCATATATACCTAACAGCGTTATTTTTGAATCACTACAAAGAATGACAAAAGTACTTCTCTTGATTGGAATCCTGTGTGGAATTCTTATCGTTGTTGTAATTGCGCTTGTCGTATCAAAAGTTGCTGCTCCTCTGACTGGAATAACCAATAATATCAAATCAATGAGCGAAGGTGATTTTACTATTGATGTAAAGGCAAATTCCAATGACGAAATAGGAGAGATGGGAAGGTCCGTAAAAGACTTTATCGGCAGGATGCGAGAAATGATCTCAGACATCAATTCCGAATCTGTCAAGCTAAAAGAGCAGTCTGATTCCTCAGATCATGTATCAAAGCAAATGTTCGTAAATTCACGGACTCAGGCAGAAGCTATGCAGAAACTTAATGAGACTGTTGATCAGTTGGCCAAGGCCGTAAATGAGATAGCACAGAATGCGACTACACTGGCTATGATAGTTTCCGATACTAAGGAAAAATCGGGCAAGGCTGGAGATTCCATGAAGGTAACTGTAGAGCTGAGCCAACAAGGACGCTCCGATATGCAGAAGCTTTCTTATGCCATGAAGGATATAGAAGAAGCAAACAATGATCTTGTAGATTCTATAGATCAGGTAGGCACTGCTTCAGAAGAAATCACCAAGATAGTAAGCCTCATTAGTGAGATCGCAGAAGAAACAAATCTCCTTTCACTAAATGCTTCCATTGAGGCCGCACGTGCAGGTGAAGCCGGAAAGGGTTTCGCAGTCGTAGCTTCCGAAATAGCAAAGCTTGCCAATACTTCATCTGAATCCGCAGAGAATATAGCAAAGCTCATAGATAAGGTAAGAACACTTATAGGGCAGGTCGTATCCAAGGCCAATGACAGTGCTGAGAACATAAGAAATAATACGGAACTTATTAATACAGCTGTTTCGACATTCGATGATATCTTCGAGAACATTAAGGCTTCAGACCAGATGATCACGGATATGGTAAGCGATGTCGATAAGGTCAATGATGTAGCTTCGAACGTAGCCGCTATATCTGAAGAGCAGGCAGCATCTGCCGATTCGATCCTTGAGACCAGCCAGACTATGGTCGAGAAGGCCGACAGCATATCAAAGTCGAGCCAGGATGTTGCTGATAATTCACATGAACTTGCAAGCACAAGTGATGAGCTGGCAGGTTATGTCAATAAGTTCAGAATCTGAGGAGACGGTTATGAAAATAAAAAATTTTTTAAAGAGATTTAAAGCATATGCATTGATCCTGGTAGTGGGATTAGGACTGTTTACAGGCTGCGGATCTTCCGGATCAGGCAAAAGCTCGGGTAAAAATGCGAAGATCTATGTTATTTTTACAGATGAAGATGATGCATACAGAAAGCTGCTTTATAACGGACTTAAATCTTCGGCAGAGAAAGAGAAAGTTACAATAAAGTTTGAAAATTGCGGGAATGACGTAAACAATCAGGTAGAGGCAGCACGTAAGGCAAAAAAAGGTGGATATGATGCAATCATTTGCCGGCTGGCTGATGCATCAACTGCCCCTCAAATAGAACTTGCAGCCGGAGGTCTCCCTGTTATTTATGTAAATAATCAGCCTGACGAGAGCGCATTAAAGGCTGATAAATATATTTTCGCAGCATCTGATGAAAATCAGGCAGGAAAGTATCAGGCTGAATATGTTATGAACAAGCTTAATAAGAAGGAAATGAATATTGTCATAATGGAAGGCGAAAAAGGTCATTCGGGTGCCGAAGCACGTACGGCCTCTGTTAAGGAAAATCTTAAGGATGCAGGAGTAAAGGCGAATGTAGTCTTTATGGATTTTGCAAATTGGTCCGATGACGAAGCAGAGCATAAGATGGATCTTTTCCTGCGTACGGGTCATAGCATAGATGCAGTCTTCTGCAATAATGACACTATGGCACTCGGAGTTGTAAAATCCCTTCAGAGCCACGGCTTAAGTACAAAAGACATTCCTGTAGTAGGTGTTGATGCTACATCAGACGGCTGCCAGTCCATAAAGGATGGAGGAATGCAATTTACAGTATTCCAGAATGCAAAAGGTCAGGCTGCCAAGGCAATAGAGCTCGCCCGTGACTTGGGACAGGGTAAAAAAGTAGATAGTGTAAAAGGAGTCACAGAAAACGGCAAGTTTGCCTGGGTTCCTTTCGAGAAGGTCGACAGCTCAAATGTCGACGATTATATGAAGTGATCATGGATTTATCAAGAACTTTTTCTCAAATGGAAAATGATTCCAGAAATTATGGAATCATTGATATAAGACCGGAAAAGGATTTCAATGCCGGAACCATTAGCGGCGCAAGGCATATTGATTATGAGGAATTTCCGGAAAATGAAAGCGATATTAAAGAATTGACAGGGGGCTTCGGGTTCAGCGGGGCCCCTGTTTATGTCTTTTGCCAAAGCGGCCGTAAGAGCCTTGATATTGCCGGCCGTATGACAGCCTGCGGAATTGAAGCATACTCTCTGGAAGGCGGCTATTCCGAATATTTAAGAATAGAATTAAAAAGAATGCTGGAGTCTGATTCAAAGACGAAAACCGGTCTTACTTTTGCAGGACGTGTCGAGAGAAGCATTCAGAAAAAATTTCGTCAAACTATATGGAGCAAATTCACTAAAGCTCTTAAGGATTTTAATCTGATAGAAGACGGGGATCGTATAGCCGTATGTATTTCAGGCGGTAAGGATTCCATGCTTATGGCCAAGCTCTTTCAGGAACTTTCAAAACATGGGATCCATAATTTTGAAGTGGTTTTTCTGGTTATGAATCCGGGATATAATGATATAAATTATGAAACCGTTATTAATAATGCAAAACTATTAAATATTCCTATCCAGGTATTTAAGACTGATATTTTTGATATTGTTGCAGGTGATGCGGGATACAAGGATTCAGGTTCTCCATGCTATCTATGTGCAAGGATGAGAAGAGGTAATCTTTATGCCAAAGCTAAAGAGCTGGGCTGCAACAAAATTGCACTAGGCCATCATTTTGACGATGTCATAGAGACTACTTTAATGGCTATGCTTTACGCCGGTCAGATCCAGACAATGGTGCCCAAGCTTAAAAGCAGGAATTTTCAAGGTATGGAGCTTATCAGACCTCTTTATTATATAAGAGAGAGGGACATAATCCATTGGAGGGATTATAATGATCTTCACTTTATAAATTGCGCATGCAGGCTTACCGAATCCTGTGCTTCCTGCGGAGGTACAGAGAAAGGCTCAAAGAGGGCGGTAGTTAAAGAAATAATAAAAAAGCTCGAGGCTATGGATCCCGTAATTCCCCTTAACATCTTCAAGTCTACTGAAAATGTTGATCTTCCAATGATTCTCTCTTACAAGGACAGAGAGGGGAGACATGAATTCAATCAAAGATTTGATTCAAATGAGATCTAATGAAATGGTATATAATCTCTGGAGAAAGAAAAGTTCGTCAGGATTTTTGCCAGAATAGTAGCATTTTTTGCATCACGTTTCGGTAAAAAATGATAAAATTAATATGAAAATAAGATTTTCACAGACCGGAGGTGCACTATGAAGATCATTACAGTTAACAGAGAATTCGGCAGTGGTGGAAGAGAACTTGGAAAAAGACTTGCAGAAGAACTCGGCTTTGCTTATTACGATAAGGAGATAATAGATGCTATAGCTGAGAAGAGCAAGCTTGATCCGGCTTATATAGAGAAGGCTATTGAAGACGGAGTACTTAGAAATTATCCTATAACCTTCAGTCACACATTCAGTTATATGCCTATTATAGATTCTCCGGCAACAGATCTGGTATCCTGGCAAAGCGATGTTCTTCGCGAGATAGCATCGAAAGGCGATTCGGTTATAGTAGGGCGTGCGGCGGATGCTATTCTTGAAGATGAGCATCCATTCAAGATCTTCGTCTATGCCGATATGGATTCCAAGATGAAAAGATGTCGTGAAAGAGCTGATACAGACGAAAAACTTTCAGACAAGGAACTCCAGAGATACATAAAAAAGATCGACAGAGCAAGAGCATCTAACCATGATCTCATGGCAAGCTACAGATGGGGTGAGCGCGAAGGATTTCATCTTTTCGTAAACACATCCGGTATAGAGATAAAAACAATAGTTCCTGCATTAAAAGAATATGCAGAAAAGTGGTTTTCAAATTTTCGGAATTGATTCATGGATAAGAAAAAAATAGCTGAACTTCTCTTATTGGCAGGTGCTGCCGGCGCAGTGCATGCGTGGGGGAAAAAAGAAGAAACGTAACTTATTCCAAGATAGACGAGATACCGACCGGAAGACCGAAAGGCAGTCTTTCGGCCGGTTGTCTTGTTGTCGAGGGCGGTTCTCTCCGTGCCATGTATGCGGGAGGAGTCCTGGACGCTTTCATGAAAAATAATATCCTTTTTGATAATGTGATAGGGACAAGTGCCGGAGCACTTTTCGGATATATGTATGTGAGCGGCCAGATCGGGAGAGGAGCCAGATTCAATCTTAAGAACAGATTCAATCCTGAATATGTCGGAGTTCAGGCTCTGCTCGAGAACGGCTCTCCATTTGGCTTCAAATATGCCTTTGACAATGCAAATACTCCGGAAGAACCTATAGACACAGAGGCATTCGAGAACTCGCCTCAGCATTTTGTTGCTACGGCCACAGACTGTGAGACGGGAAAAACAGCTTTTTTTGAAAAAGGCACAGGTTTCGATATGCTTTCATGCGTCAGAGCTTCAGCGACTCTTCCAATGGTTTCCACTATGGCAATAGTAAATGGCCGGAAATACCTTGACGGCGGCTGCAATGATGCTATTCCCTTTGATTGGGCTCTGAAGAAGGGCTTTGATAAGATCATAGTTGTAAGGACAAGAGAAAGAACCTATCGTAAGGACGAGAACATGGGTGATGTCGAAAAACGACTTATTGAAAGACGTTATGATGGTTATCCTGAACTTATAAATGATCTTTTGACCAGTGACAGGAAATATAATGAATCATGCCGGGAACTTATCAGTCTTGAGAAAAAGAAGAGGATCTTTACCATAGCGCCATCCGTTTCACCCAATGTCGGAAGACTTGAAGCCAATCTTGAAAAACTGGGAAGACTTTATTGGCTGGGTTACCACGACGGAGAAGTCGCTATCCCGGAACTCAAAAGATATCTTTACGAAAATACTTGATTAGATAATAAAAATACATTATATTAATAAATTGTAATTGCGGATATGGCGGAATTGGCAGACGCGCCAGATTTAGGTTCTGGTGGGAGACCGTGCAGGTTCAAGTCCTGTTATCCGCAGTTTTTAGGTGACTTGCTGCAGTATCTACTGCAGCTCTTTTTATATGGAGAAAATATGCGTTATATTTATCCTGATTATTATAAGAAGTTCTCTTGCGTAGGCGGCTCTTGTAAGGACACATGCTGTGCAGGCTGGGCTGTGGATATTGATGACGAAACGGCAGAAATGTATAAAGGTCTTCCGCTGCCTATTGGAGACAGACTCCGTGACAGACTTCGTGGGAAAAAAGGCGGTTATTATTTCGAGCTTGATGGCAGGCGCTGTCCTTTTTTAAATTCGGAAAATCTCTGCGATATAATAAGCACCCTAGGTGAAGGCGGTTTATGTGTTACCTGCACAGAGTATCCCAGATTTTATGCCGATACGCCGATCATGGAGCAGGTCGATCTCACTCTTTCATGTCCGGAAGCTGCAAGGATTTTTTTCCAGGAAAGCGAATCCATAAAATATATCAGGGAAGATATAGATGAGAATGAAAAGGAAGACGATGGTCTTTTCGGAGAGGATCCATTCGGTAAAGAAGAGGAAAATGACGAGCTTTTCATAGAAGAAGTGGAAAAAACAAGTATGGATCCGAAAGAGGAAAAGAGACTTCTTGATCTTTTGGCAAAGAGAGACAGGGCAATTATAAAAATTGAGGACAGAAGTCTGCCACTTGAAGAAAGACTCATGGAGGCACTTTCGGACTTCGAAGAAAACCCATATGGATTTTTCCCTGATATCAATGAAGACAGAAGGATACTTAAAAACATAGATGAGATGGAAGTCGTAAATCCTCTTTGGTCCCAATATATAAATTCAGTAGAAGAGAAACTTTTAAAAGTAAGAGAAAGAGCAGATGAAATGATTGAGAAAAGGGACGAATTTCTTGATAATGCTCTTGAGCGATTCATCACCTATCTTTTTTTCAGATACCTTATTGATATTTATTATCATAAAGATCCGGGCCGGATTGTGCTTTTTATAGAAAGATGTTTAAGAATTCTTGTTCTTATTCTTGCCGATAGCACCCTTGATAAGGAAGATGTAAGGATAACGAAAGAAACAATTGAAGAGAGAAGCCGCATATTTTCGAGACAGATAGAACACTCTGACATCAATGTTTCCATCCTTTTGAAGTGAAAGGTCATAAGTGGAAATTGAGTCTTAAAAAGCGTATAATATGCTCGTTTGATTAATTTATGAAGAAGGAATGATCATGAAGAGATATATTGATTTTATTCTGGCGCTGATCGCTCTTATAGTCTCTGTTACAATAGCTGTAATTGTTGTAAGGGTATCTGTGAAAAGAAATGGTGGATCTCTTTTTCCTGTAGTTGAAGAGGTCAGTAAAAAAAAGGATGCGAAGCAGACATCGAAAACAGCAGACGGCGGAAATGTAGTTTCATATAATTCAGCTGATGAGGATGTTGGAACTATTTTTATAGGAGACAGCCGATTCGTTGGAATGGACGATGCTGTTGATATAGCAAGTCATGACAGAGAGTTCTGCGTAGCCAAGGTCGGCCAAGGCTATAATTGGCTCGTAGATACTGGTCTTGATAAGATAGAGGCCATAAGAAAGAAGAATACATCACTTACAAAATGGCGTTATGTTATAGATCTTGGTATAAACGACCTTCCCAATATAGATAAATATATAGCTGAATATAAAAAGATCTCAAAGGCGGATCCGACCATTCAGATAATACTTGTTTCAGTAAATCCGGTCAAAAATTATAAGGGCAGGTCAAATTCCGATATCGAAGATTTTAACGATAAGCTCATTGATACCGGCTATGATTACATTGATACTTATACTACTTTGAAAAATGATGGATTCACATCGACAGACGGACTTCATTACGATAATGAGACTTATGAGAAGATATATGATCTTATAGAGAAGGCTCTTAAAGAACTTTAATATTCAGGTGCTTTTCGGTTTATCTCGTCGCATATGGTTTTAAGACCTTCATCGGAAAAAGGAGCCTCGAATGTGATTTTTTCTTCGGAGGTCGTATCAAAGGCAAATGGCCCCTTCCATGTTGTGAGAATAAATGAATCGTCCTTTTTCTCGATTTTGTATCTCATATTGCCATCGCTTCCGAAATAGCATGTTTTTTTATAAAATCCTAATGAGAGGAGATCTTTTAAAGCTGTCATTTTTCGTCTTTCTGTTTATGCTTTTTTAAAGAAAGGAATTTATGGATAGAAATATTCCCAAAGCGGGTGAGATCTACCGCCATTTCAAAAATAGATTATATCAGATTATCGGAGTTGCGGCACATTCCGAGACCGGAGAGGAGCTTGTGATCTACCAGGCTCTTTATGGATCTTTCGGCTTATATGCACGGCCACTTGATATGTTCATGAGCGAAGTAGACCATGAAAAATATCCTGATGCAAATCAGAAATATCGTTTTGAGCTCGTTGATAAGGAAAAAATTGCTTCAGAAGAGTTTGCTAGTGGCCAGATCCCGGAAAAAGCGGAAGATGAGACTCATATAGCTTCCGAAACAAAAGACTCATCATTTTCTGATTCAAATGAATCTCCTCTTTTAAGATTTCTAGATGCAGATGATTATAAGGAAAAATCACGCATTTTAAATGAGATCGATAATAAAGACCTTAGTGATGGTCTCATTGATAATATGGCGGCATCAATTGATGTCGTGATCCCTGAAGGCGATCTTGATCTTAGACTTGACCAGCTGAAATATGCAGTGAATACAAAGGCAAGATATGAGTCGGAAGGACTTACAAGCAGATTCAGAGTCGATGTAAGAAGATAGAAAGACTTCCGGGAAATCCCGGAAGTTTTTTCTTTAGATCTTTGATTATTAAGCGGGATTTAGTCTTCGAAAATCATTTCCGAGTTATGATACCTTTTTTCTAGGGTGACATCTTCTTTGAACCAGGAAGGAGCAATAAATTTATCTGCATCTTCCCGGCTTTTAAATTCAACTTCGGCAAGAAGGAGAGGAGAACCGTCCGGACCTTTTACATTATGGAACTGATCCAGTTCGATCTTAAGGCCTTCTATGCTTGAGAGACCGAATGATGAAGCTTGGCCGAAAGAATCGAGGGATTTTACATATCTTGTTTTCTTTATGAGCTTGCCGTCGGCTTTTTCCTTTAGATGATTATATGCATCTTTGTCGAGCGGGAGAGTAATCTCTTCATGTGCCAGAAGCCCCGATGACTTATATACGAAGGAAAAATGTTCACCGCTTTTTCTTATACGAAGAACCGGATCTTCACAGATATAGCCTTGCTCTATTTCTCTTTTTTCCCATGAGGACAGGTCTTCGGGCAGTCTGTCTACAAGATATTTCCTTTCGATCTCCATTTTTTATCTTTTCTTAATAATTATTATGTATGCTTTGTTTTTTTAATGTTAAAAGTGTGGTAATATCTTTATTGTATGCAATAAATTCACTTTACACAAGTGATCTGAAGGGAGCTTGAGTATGAAGAGAGTTTTAGTCTGTGCCACAAATGGCTCAGAGGAAGTAGAGACGCTTACCATTGTAGATCTGTTAAGACGTGCCGGACTTTGCTGCAGACTTGTTTCTACACAAAATACGGGCAAGTTCACAGGCTCTCACGGAGTTCAGATAGAAACAGATGGAAATTTCAATGATGAGGATCTCAAATCATATGATGCTATAGTGATTCCCGGCGGACTTAAGGGAGTGGAGAATCTGAGAGCCAATATAAAGATCATAAATGCTCTTCAGAATTTTAACGAGTCAGGGAAACTTACGGCAGCTATCTGTGCCGGACCTACTGTACTTGGTAAGGCAGGGATCCTTCACGGGAGGAAAGCTACGGTATATCCGGGAATGGATAAGGAACTTAATGGTGCAGTCTATGAAGACAGCCCTGTAGTAAGAGACGGAAATATTATAACCGGACGGGCTCTCGGAGCTGCCATTCCTTTTGTACTTTCTATCATTAGCTATTTGCTTGATAAAAAAACAGGAGATAAAGTGGCTTCTGAAATAGTTTATAATCACGGATATTGCTAAGATACTTGAATTTGTGATATAATTTTACAATGCCTGTCAGAATAATGTCGGACAGGAAGTTATGACAATTAAGGAGGATATTTTAAGACAATGAGCGTAAAGGTAGAGAAGCTGGAGCATAATATGGCGAAGCTTACGGTTACAGTTGATGCCGCAAGATTCACAGATGCTTTAAAGAAGGCATATAATCGTCAGAAGAAGTCTATTTCAGTACCCGGATTCAGAAAGGGAAAGGTTCCCCAGCAGATCATCGAGAAGATGTACGGCCCCAGCGTATTTTATGAGGACGGAGCCGATATCCTCCTCAATGAAGAATATCCCAAGGCATATGAAGAAAGCAAACTGGAGATCGTTTCTCAGCCAAAGATAGACCTCGTACAGGTAGAAAAAGGCAAGGACTTCATTTTTACAGCAGAAGTTGCAACAAAGCCTGAAGTCAAGCTTGGCAAATATAAGGGTGTGACGGTCACAAAGATCGATACAAAGGCTAGCGACGAGGAAGTCGAAAAGGCTATCGATGCCGAGAGAGAGCAGAATGCAAGAAATATAACAACCGAAGATGCAGCCAAGGAAAGAGATACAGTAAATATCAATTTCGAAGGCTTCGTTGATGGTAAGGCATTTGAAGGCGGAAAAGGTGAGAATTACGACCTTGTACTCGGATCTCACTCATTTATTGATAATTTTGAAGATCAGCTTGTCGGCAAGAAGGCTGGAGAAGATGTTACAGTTAATGTAACTTTCCCCGAAAAATATCAGGCAGAAGATCTTCAGGGAAAGGCTGCTGAATTCAAGGTTCATATCAATAGCGTTACAACAAAGGAACTTCCGGAGCTGAATGATGAGTTTGTTCAGGATGTATCTGAATTTGACAATGTAGAAGATTTCAGAAAGAGCATTGTTAAGCGTATTGAAGATAATAAGGAAGCTTCTGCAAAACAGGCTAAGGAAGATGAGGCCGTAGCAAAGATCGCAGCTGATTCTGAGATGGATATTCCTGATGCAATGATCGATACACAGGTTCAGAGCATGCTCGGCGATTTTGATCAGAGAATGAGAGCACAGGGACTTACTCTTCAGCAATATCTTCAATTTACAGGTACATCAGTAGAGTCAATGAAAGAGCAGTTAAAGCCCGAGGCTCTTAAGCGTATCCAGTCAACACTCGTACTTGAGGCTATAGCTAAGGAAGAAAATATCGAAGTCACAGACGAAGATATTGATGCTGAAGTTGCTAAGATCGCAAAGCAATATGGTATGAAAGCCGAGGACATAAAGAAGGATCTGAGAGACGAGGATAAGAAGAATCTCCAGGAAGACATAAAGATCGAGAAAGCTGTCGACCTTGTAATGGAGAATGTAAAGGAAAGAGCCAAGGCCAAGAAGGCTGCAAAGGCTGATTCCGATGAAAGTGAAGAGAAGAAGACTAAAAAGAAGACTTCTTCCAAGAAGACAAAAGAAGAATCTGATAAGTAAAAATATTATTATGATTGAGACCGCCTCCTGATCGTGAGACCATTGATAATTGCATTGTGGTTTTGGACTGATTATGGAGGCGTATCTTTTTTACTGATCAGGAGAAGGAGGTAAAAATGGCAACAATTCCTTATGTCATTGAACAGAATTCAAGAGGCGAGAGATCTTATGATCTTTATAGCCGTCTGTTAAAAGACAGAATAATTTTTTTAGGAGAAGAAGTAAACGAGACTACTGCACAGATAGTCATTGCTGAGCTGCTTTTCCTTGAATCTCAAGATCCTGACAAGGATATTCATATGTATATTAATTCCCCGGGAGGAATGGTAACGGCAGGCCTTGGAATCTATGATACAATGCAGTACATTAAATGCGATGTTTCAACCATTTGCGTAGGGCTTGCAGCATCGATGGGATCATTTCTTCTTGCCGGCGGCACTAAAGGAAAGAGATTTGCTCTTCCTAATTCCGAGATCCTTATTCACCAGCCCTCAGGCGGTACTCAGGGACAGGCAACAGAGATCCAGATAGCTGCTGAGAATATCTTAAAGACCAAGGAACGTCTTTCAAAGATTCTTTCCGCAAATACGGGTCAGCCATATGAGAAGATCATAGAGGACACAGACAGAGATCATTATATGTCAGCTGAAGAAGCATTGGATTACGGAATTATTGACAAGATCATCACTAATCGTCAGGAATCAGAAAAGAAGGATAAGTAATGGCACAGAAGAGAGATAATGAGATCCGCTGCTCATTCTGCGGAAAACCGGAGAGCAAAGCCAGGAAGTTAATAGCGGGCCCTAATAACGGAGTCTTTATCTGTGATGAATGCATTAGTATCTGCAATGATATAATTGCAGAAGATCTTGATTTGAATAATGAGGCCGCTGACAATGGTGAAGATGAAGTCGAGATTAATTTAAAGACTCCCATCGAACTTAAGGAATTCCTTGACCAGTATGTAATTGGTCAGGATGAGGCTAAGAAGGTCCTTTCAGTTGCCGTTTACAACCATTACAAGAGGATACTTTCAAGGAATAAATCTGATGTTGAGCTTCAAAAGTCAAATGTACTTTTGCTTGGACCTACAGGCTCGGGGAAAACTCTCCTTGCCGAAACATTGGCAAGAGAGCTCGGAGTTCCTTTTGCAATTGCTGATGCCACAACTCTTACAGAAGCAGGCTATGTAGGAGAAGATGTAGAAAACATTCTTTTGAAGCTTATACAGGCTGCAGATTATAATATTCCTCGTGCCGAGATTGGAATCGTCTATATAGATGAGATAGACAAGATTGCAAAGAAGAGTGAGAATGTCTCAATAACAAGAGATGTTTCAGGTGAAGGTGTACAGCAGGCTCTCTTAAAGATTCTCGAAGGAACAGTAGCCTCAGTTCCTCCTCAGGGCGGAAGAAAGCATCCTCAGCAGGAACTTATACAGATTAATACAAGAAATATCCTCTTCATCTGCGGAGGTGCTTTTGAAGGACTTGACAAGATAATTGAGGAGAGAACATCAGAGGCATCCATGGGATTTGGAGCTGATGTGGCATCAAGACAGGAAAAGCCTATAGGTGACCTGTTAAGACGCGCCCTTCCGCAGGATTTCATCAAATTTGGACTTATACCAGAATTCATTGGTCGTGTTCCTATAAATGTTGCTCTTGATCAGCTCTCGGAAGATGATATGGTACGTATTCTTAAGGAACCCAAGAATTCACTCATAAAGCAATATAAGGAGCTTTTCAAGATCGATGGGGTTGATCTTGAATTTGACGACGATGCACTTAGAGAAGTAGCTAAGAAGTCTATTGAAAGAAAGACAGGAGCCAGAGGCCTTAGAGCCATTATGGAATCCATAATGATGGATTTCATGTATAAGGTTCCATCAGACAAAAAGAAAGCTCCTATCAGGATCACTAAGGATATAGTGGACAATAATCTTGTTCTAATAGATAAGAAATCAGATATAAGTGTAATTGATGACGGCTCTGATCCCACTTCAAAGAGTGAGAAGAAGAGCGCCTGATAAGGGAAGAAATACTTCCCGGAATGATCTGAGGTAAAAATTGAAAATCAAAACTGCAGAACTCGAAAGAGTATGCGGCATTACTTCTAAGCTTCCGGAAAATCATTTTCCGGAAGTTGCTTTATGCGGAAGATCTAATGTCGGAAAATCAAGTCTTATAAATACCATAATAAATAGAAAAAGATATGCGAGGACTTCTTCTGAGCCCGGAAAGACTCAGACTATAAATTATTATCTTCTGAATTCCTGCCTTTATCTCGTGGATCTGCCGGGCTATGGCTATGCCAGGATCTCTAAAGAAATGAGAGAGAAATGGGGCTTGATGATTCAGGAATATCTTACCGGATCAGAGATGCTTAGATATGTTTTTATGCTTGTAGATTTAAGACATGCTCCCAGCAAGGATGATATCAAAATGTTTAACTGGCTTAAATATCTGGAATTCGATCCTGTTGTGATAGCGACAAAGTCAGACAAGCTTAAGCCTGTTCAAAAGGAAAATAATCTAAAGATCATTAGACATGATCTGGGGGCTGATGAGGATACTATAATTCTTCCTTTCTCAGCCGTAAGCCATGAAGGCCTCCCAGAAATACTGGATCTTCTTTCTCAGGTAGTTGAGCAGGGAATATAAATAAAACTCCGGACTTGATTTTATGACCTCGAAAATCATTTAGTCCGGAGCTTTATTATTTATTCATTATCTTCAAGTTCATCTTTAACAGGTTCAGGAAATTTGATTCTGACCTTTATTATTCTTCGTTTTGAAGTCTTTGCTACAGAAAGAATAACGCCTGATTTGGTGACATAGGTCTCGCCTGCCTTGGGGAAATGATCGAAAAGGCCTGTAAGATAACCACCCAGGGTATCATAGTCATCGGATTCAAAATCGAGGGGAAGAACATCATTAAGATCATCAAGATTTGTGGATCCCTGGACAACATATTCACAGTCATTTATTTTAACAATATCATCAACTTCATCGCTGTCATATTCATCACGGATCTCGCCGACCAGTTCTTCCAACAGGTCTTCGAGAGTAATAAGACCTGCTACATCGCCATATTCATCAAGAATTATCGCCATTGAGATAGAATTCTGTCTCATTTCGGTAAAAAGATCGGCGGTATTTTTTTGCTCATAAGTAAAATAAGGTTCACGCATGAGACGGGAAATGGCGAAGGAATTTTTATCATTTATCTCAACCATGTCCTTTATGTTCAGTATACCGACTATATGGTCTCTGTCGTCTTTATAGACAGGAAAACGTGTCTTTTTTGTATTATGATAGAAATCGATGATTTTGTCGTAGGACCAGTTCATATCGACGGCCTCTATATCGATTCTCGGAACCATGATCTCCTTTACCATGGAGTCGGAGAAATCAAAGATGTTACTTATATAATTTCTTTCCTCCTGCTCAAGTGAGCCCGACTTTGTGCTGTAATCTACGAGAGTCATTATCTCATCTGAAGACAGAGCATTACCGGAGTCTTCCTTTCTGACTCCAATAATTTTCATGATAAAGATAGAAATATGATTAACTACATATATTATAGGTGTAAGAACCTTCATCAGGACATAGATCACGCCGGCAGCCTTTAAAGATAGTTCTGTTGGACGGACGGCAGCCGTGTTTTTGGGTGTGATCTCGCCGAAGATCAATATAAGAAATGTAAGTATCCCGGTTGCGATTCCAGCTCCATAATTGCCCAGAAGCTTTATTGCTATACTTGTAGCAAGAGATGATGCCGAAAGATTAACGACATTGTTTCCTATCAGGATCGCTGAAAGCATCCGGCTCTTGTTCTTGGTTACTTTAAGGACGGTTTTTGCCCGGCGGTTTCCTTGATCTGCAAGTGTTTTTATCTTGATCAGGCTTACTGTTGTAAGGGCTGTTTCCGATGAGGAAAAAAATGCCGACAAGATGAGAAGAAGGATAAGAGCTATACCTTCAATCAAAAGTTTCATAAAAAATAATCCCTTTTCTTAAATAAAGACAGAGTCTTATGGTAAGTAGTTTCAGATTTAATTATAATGATACTTGTTGACAAATTGCATGTCAAATCGCACTTGTGCCTTATGGCACAAGATGATAAAATACTAAAAGTTGAATCAAAAAAGGTTAAGAGATGAATAGAAAATCTTTATCACTAATTCTTACAGTTCTTTGCTTTTCTATGACCGGCTGTGCCGGCAGTAAGGCATCACTACAGAAAGCTTCTTTTGACAAGGGAGTGGCAGCTCTTGATAAGGGAGATTATAAGAAAGCTACTGATTTATTTAACAAAGCTCTTTCTTACTCATCGGCGCATGTAGGAAAGGAAGAAATATCGATCTCGAAATATAAATCGATCTCCCAGCTTCTCTCAGGCGACAGTTCTGGAGCCTATGATACAGTTTCAAATTTAATTTATTATAAGGATAATGATCCATCATTCTATTATTTAAGGGGAGCTATCAGCACTGCAGGCGGAGATATTGACAGAGCTGAAGCAGATTTCAAAAAGGCAGTCTCTTTTAACAAAAAAGATTACGACCTGTTTTTTGCCGTATATGATGAACTTATGAAGGCAGGAAAGACAGATCAGGCAGAAAAATATTTGAAGAAGATAATAGCCATAGATAAAAATACAGGTGAATTCTTTAATGCCAAAGGAAAGGCGTCATATCTCCTTTCGGACTATGATTCGGCTGAAGATTATTTTTCCAGAGCAGTCAAAGCCGGCTATTATGAAGCCTATTTAGGTCTTGCAAAGGTTAGTGCGAAAAAAAATGACAGCGATGCTGCAAAGAAGAGGATAGATCTCTTCGTTTCAAAAACAAAAAAGACTCAGGAAAATTATTCAGATGCCGCAGAATTCTATCTTTCGATCGGTCAGTATAAAGACTGCCAAAAGGCGGTTACTGAAGGACTTAAGCTTGAGGGAGACTGCACAAGGAAATTGAAGCAAAGTGAGATCATATGCTTTGAATACCAGGGCAATTTCACTGAAGCCGAGAAGCTGGCAAGAGAATATCTTAAGCTTTATCCTAATGATACAGATATTGCAAGAGAAGAAGAAATATTGAAGACGAGGATTTGATCATGGATTTATTGCTGAGGGGAGGCCGGCTTGTAAATCCGGCTGATGGTACGGATGCTCTTAGGGACATTTTTATTAGGGATGGTAAGATCAAAAACATTGCTTTCCCGGGAAAGATAAATCCCGGTGATGCAAGAACCATAGATCTTAAAGGAAAAGTGGTTTTTCCTGGTTTTATTGATCTACATGTTCATTTAAGGGATCCTGGCCAGACAGCAAAGGAAGATGTAAATTCCGGAGTTGATGCAGCGAGTCACGGCGGGTTTACCACAGTGCTTGCTATGCCCAATACCACTCCTGTCTGCGATAATCCTGATATTGTTAAATATGTTCATGAGAAAGCAAAAAAGGCAAATAAGACAAGGGTATTTCAGATAGGCTCTGTTACCAGGGGCATGAAGGGGCAGGTCCTTTCTGATATAGAAGGCATGAAAAGTGCCGGAATATTGGCATTGAGCGAAGACGGAAAAAGCGTCATGAATTCCGAGATTGCAAGGCGAGCTCTCATAGTCGCCAAAAATAACGATCTCCCGGTCTTTAGCCATTGCGAAGACATAAATCTTGTAAACGGCGGAGTCATGAATGATGGGGAAAAGTCCCGTAAATTCGGTCTTCCCGGTATAACAAATTCTACTGAGAATGTCATTATCGCAAGAAATATATTTCTTGCAGAAGAAACAGGAGCAAGGCTTCATCTCTGCCATTGCTCGACAAAAGAATCATATCTTATGGTAAAAATGGCTAAAGACCATGGAATACCGATTACTGCCGAGGTCACTCCTCATCATTTCACATTGACAGAGGACGATGTCGACCCCGAAAATTCTTTTTACAAAATGAATCCACCTTTAAGAACTAAAGAGGACAGAGCATATTTAAGGCTTGGTCTGAAGGAAGGAGTATTCGATTGCATTTCCACAGATCATGCGCCTCATACTCTGGAAGAAAAGAAGAGAGGTTTTTTGACTGCTCCCTTTGGTATAACCGGACTTGAAACAGCAGCCTCGCTTTGCTATACAGAGCTTGTCCTCCCGGGGATCTTATCTCTAAGAGATATGGCAGAAAAAATGTCACTTAATCCCTCACGAATAATTGGAAGAAACGACCTTGGAGATATTTCTATTGGAAAGCGGGCGGATCTTACTGTTTTTGATCCCGAAAGGACCTATAAGGTAGAGGAAAGCCATATGAGAAGCCGGGGCAAGAATTCACCTTTTATAGGTATGACACTAAGCGGCAAGGTCATAATGACAATCAGAGACGGAAATATAATTTATGATGAAGATCAGTAAAGGAGACTATCATGATCGAGAAACTTGTTTCAAAGATTGACGAGAAAAATGCGCCTGTTGTTGTTGGACTTGATCCGTCGCTTGATTTTATTCCTGATAGGATAAAGCGAGAGAGTTTCAGGGAATATGGACAGAGCCTGGAGGGCGCTGGTGATGCCATATATAGATTCAATAAGGAAATAATAGATCATGTTTCTGATCTTGTCCCGGCAGTCAAGCTCCAGTCGGCCATGTACGAAAAGTATGGGCTTCAGGGACTTTTTTCCTACAAGAAGACAATAGAATATGCGAAGAAAAAGGGCCTTTTTGTTATAGGGGACATTAAGAGGGGAGATATAGGAAATACATCCAGAGCATATGCCGAGGCTCATCTTGGTAAGGTAAAGGTAGGCGAGATGACTTATGAGCCTTACGGAGAGGATTTTTCCACAGTTAATCCCTATCTTGGATCAGACGGAGTGCGTCCCTTCATAGAAATTTGCAAAGAGTATGACAAAGGAATTTTTGTACTTGTTAAGACATCAAATCCCTCGAGTGGTGAATTTCAGGACAGGCTTGTGGATGGAAGACCGCTTTATGAGGAAGTTGCCGGAAGGGTCGAAGAATGGGGAAAGGATCTTATAAAAGGCGATTTTTCCGAAGTAGGAGCTGTGGCAGGAGCCACATATCCTGAAGTCGGGAAAGTGCTTAGAGAGATCATGCCTCATGCCATGATATTAGTGCCGGGCTATGGAGCTCAGGGAGGAAAGGGAGAAGATCTTAAGCCGTTCTTTAATAAGGATGGAAGAGGAGCCATTGTCAATTCTTCCAGAGGAATAATAGCAGCATGGCAGAAAGATGAATACAAAGAATTCAAAGATGATATCGGAATGGCATCAAGACAGGCAGTTATTGATATGAAGGAAGATATATTAAATGCTCTTTTAAAGAAAGAAGGATCTTTATGGTCATAGAAAGAGCAGTCATAGCTGAAAAATTGAGGCTCACGGGAGATGTTTATTATTTAAGATTAATAACAAAGGCGGCTTGTACGGCCATACCGGGTCAGTTCATTTCTTTATATTCTGATGATTCATCACATATTCTTCCGAGACAAATAAGCATTGAGGAGATAGATAGAAAAAGATGCTCTCTAGGCATAGTCTTCAGGACTGTCGGAAAGGGAACACAAGAATTTTCTCAAAAAGAAAAGGGAGATAGCATAAGAATCATGGGACCATTGGGAAATGGTTATCCGCTTCCAAAGAAAAATGAGAGAGTTCTTCTCGCAGCAGGAGGACTGGGTCTGCCTCCTCTTCTGGCATTGGGAAAAGCTCTGGTAAATCATGGATTTGACAGAGAAAATATAATTTTTGCCGCAGGTTTTAAGAACAGGCAGTCTATTTTTCTAAAGAATGAGATGGAGTCGCTGGGTCAGGTAAATATATCAACAGATGATGGATCTTACGGCTTTGCGGGAAATTTAAGGATGATGATAGATAGTAATGAGATAGCTTTTGACATAATCTATTCATGCGGTCCCAAAGTCATGCTTAGATCCATAAAGGAGCTTTCTGAAGAAAGAAAATGTGCTTGCTTTATCTCACTTGAAGAAAGGATGGCATGCGGAGTCGGAGCATGTCTTTCATGTGTATGTGATTCAAAGACTGTTGACGGACATCTTAATGTGAAAAAGAAGAGAGTTTGCAAGGACGGACCTGTTTTTTCTGCAAGGGAGGTAGAGCTTTGAAAGCTGATCTTAGTCTAAAAATGGCCGGAATAACTCTAAAGAATCCCGTTATGACATGTTCCGGAACTTTCGGCTCGGGGAAGGAATATGATGAAATAATTGGCGGAATTGATAAGCTTGGAGGCATTACTACAAAAGGAGTTTCGAATTTGCCATGGAAGGGCAATAATTCACCGCGTATATGCGAGACACCTTCAGGAATGCTTAATGCTGTGGGGCTTGAAAATGCGGGTATGAAGCATTTCAGAATGCATGATCTTCCCTTCCTTCTCAAAAGGGACACATGTATTTTCGTAAATGTCTGCGGCCATAGCATAGATGAATATAAGGAAGTCGTTTCATATCTTAATGATACAGATATTTCTGCTTTTGAAATAAATATCTCCTGCCCAAATGTAAAGAGCGGCGGCATATCATTCGGAACAGATCCTAAGGGCGTCGAACATATAACCAATGAGATCAAAAAAATTTCAAAAAAGCCGGTCTTCATGAAGCTGACACCTAATGTCACTGACATAAAGGAGATAGCCCGGGCGGCTGAAGCCGGCGGAGCGGATGGAATCTCTCTTATAAATACAATAACGGGAATGAAGATAGATGTTGAAAAGCAGACCTTTGTCCTGGCAAATCGTACCGGAGGTCTTTCCGGCCCTGCTATCCATCCGGTGGCGGTAAGAATGGTCTATGAGTGTTTCGATGCGGTATCTATTCCAATAATCGGTATGGGTGGCATAAGCACATGGCAGGATGCTGTAGAGATGATGCTGGCCGGAGCCGATGCGGTTTCGGTAGGAACCGCAACTTTCAATGATCCCTTTGCCGCCGTAAAAATAGTTGATGGAATAGAGGATTATCTCGAAAGACATAAGATAATGAGCGTAAGAGATCTTAAGGGAAAAGCTCATGCAAATTATTTTTAGGAGAAGAAATGAAGGATTATCAGGAAAAATTCATAGATTTCATGCTGGATTCAGGTGTTCTTAAATTCGGTGATTTTACGACAAAGAGTGGAAGAAAGACGCCTTTTTTCATAAATGCAGGCGAATATAAGACAGGTTCACAGCTAAAGAAGCTTGGAGCATTTTACGCCGAAACTATATATGAAAATTTCGGATCCGATTTTAATATTCTCTTCGGACCTGCCTATAAGGGTATTCCACTTGCTGTCAGCGCCTGTATAGCTTTGAACGAAAAATATGGCATAAATGCCAGCTATTGTGCAAATCGTAAGGAAGCAAAGGATCATGGGGAAAAAGGGATTCTTCTGGGTTCAAAGATACATGATGGCGACAGGATAATAATAATAGAAGATGTTACCACAGCGGGAACGTCAATCAGGGAGACCATGCCTATATTAAAAGCCTCAGCAGATTGTATTGTCGAAGGACTTGTAGTTTCGGTTGACAGGATGGAATGTGGCAAAGGAAAGAAGAGTGCCTTAAAAGAGATAGGAGAAGAATTCGCTCTTAGGACCGCTGCCATTGTAAATATGGAAGAAGTTGTGGAGCGGCTTTCGAATGTGCCTTATAATGGTAAGCTGGTAATAGATAATGAATTAAAAGAAAGGATCCGTAAATATTATGAAATATACGGACCAAAGGAGTAATGATGAGATCCAGAAAAAGAAGATATAGAGAGAAAAAGCCCAATGATCCGAGATCGCTTCTTGTGGCCATGCCGGCAGCAGTTTCAATAATTTTCTATCTTATGGCGCTTATTTTAAGCGTGAGAAATGAGGGCTCCATAGGCCGGTTCATTCCGGCAATAGGTGTGCTTCTTCTTTTGATATCCTTTTTTCTCCTCTACTACGGAATTAGAGAAGTTAAGCAGGATGATTTTAGCAAGATCTCGAGAATTCTTGGAGCAGTTCTTCCACTTATCTCTCTTTTGATCTGGTTAATTGTATTCCTGGCTGGACTTCTTTTTTGATGAAAGGTAATTATTATGACTATTGATGATGAAGACTACAAGAGCCTGATTGAAGAAAGATATTCTCTAATAAAGGAGAGGATGCCCGGCATAATTGAAGAGACAGAGAAGGACAGCTTTTTCAATAGAGGAGCTTTATTTCTCGAGAAGATCTTTCCTTTGACGGAGAAGGCTTCTTACGGAAAGCTTTCTAATGATGAGGCAATGAGAATAAGCCGGGATCTTTATTCTATCCTTGATGAGGAAAATTACGGCCGGACTTTTCTGAATCCTGATTATGCATGCGCTTTGTATGGCGAAAGAGGAAACCTATATTCAATGCTGGCTGCAGATCTTTTCGGTCTTATACCGGGAAGTTTCGGAGGCGACATTGAAAACGTGGTTCTTTTTTCAGAACTTTTCATATCTATTTATGACATTGTAAATAATGAGAATACCGATAAGGCTCTTAAGGACGAAATATGCACTTTTTACCGTGACAATACAGAGATCTTCATGGAAAAAGATCTGAAAGCGCGTTTTACAGGAGACAGGAATTGTCTTGACATTCTTTATAAAGCAGATCTAAGGGACGAGAGTTATCTTTACAGATATGGTCTTCCAATTGGGAAAAATGAGAAAGAGATAAGATCCTTCCTTGAGACCTTAAGTCAAAACGAGATCGACAGCATGGCAAAAGCTTGTGTAGATGGATACATAAGAGGCTTTAAAATCACGGGACGCGACATATCAAAGAAGAGTACGGTTCTTCTTTATTATCCGATTGGATTTGAAAGGATCATAAGAAGATCAGCAGAGCTATTCAAGGAAGCGGGGCTATTTGCCTATACATCGCGGATTCCTTCCTTCTCTTTCGATAAGAGAGGCAAAGATATCATGGCATTCTCAACATCCTGGAACAGACAATTCATTTTCGACCATCAGGATGATTTTTCCCTGTATTATACAAAGGCATATGCCGAACGAAATAAGGAAGTTTATAGGAAGGCTTTCTCGGATCTTGCAAAAGAAGCCGCAAAATTCTCTGGACCGGCCGTCACCAGTATTTTCGGAAAAGAGAATTTCGACCCCGATGACAGCGGAAAGAGAATAAAAAGTGATGAGAAGACGAATGCCCTTCATACTTCTTACAGGGCAATTCTTAATTCCATATATAATGAATATGTAAAGGAAGAAGAGACCAGCTTTACAATAATTTCTTATCCGCTTCCCTCTATAGGAAGTGATTTTAAGGCCATATTTAAAGAGACGGCTGAGCTTAACAGCATGGATTCTGATACATATTCAAGGATTCAGCAATATTTGATTGATGCTCTTGACAAGGCAGACTATGTAAGAGTAAAGGGAAAAAATGGCAACAAGACAGACTTGAAGATAATGCTCCATCCAATTAAAGATCCAGATAGGGAGACAAAATTTGAGAACTGCACGGCAGATGTGAACATACCTCTCGGTGAAGTATTTACATCACCGGTTCTTAAGGGGACAGAGGGCATACTTCATGTAAAACATGTATATCTTTCGGGATTTTTCTTCAAGGATCTTGAAATTAAATTTGAAGATGGAATGGTAAAAAATATATCCTGTAGGAATTTTTCCGATAAGGAATCTGAAAAACGATATCTGAATGACCATATTATGTTCCATCATAAGACGCTTCCTCTTGGAGAATTCGCAATAGGAACAAATACAAAGGCTTATGTTATGGCAAGGCATTATGGCATAGAAGACAAGATGGACATTCTTATAGCCGAAAAAACAGGTCCGCATTTTGCTGTAGGTGACACCTGCTACAGTCATGCCGAGGACGTAAAGGTCTATAATCCGGATGGTAAGGAGATAATAGCAAGAGAAAACGAGATCTCTGCTAAAAGGGAGGAAGAGCCATTGGAATCCTATTTCCAGTGCCATACAGATATAACCATCCCCTATGATGAGCTTGAATCCATAAGAGCTTACGGGAAAGACGGAGAAGAAACAAATATCATTATAGACGGACGATTTGTCCTTCCTGGTACTTTGATTCTAAATAAACCGCTTGAAGAGGAGGAGAAAAATGAGTGAAGTCGGTATCATAATGGGAAGTGATTCTGATATGGAAGTCATGGCAAAGGCAGCAGAAGTCCTGGAAGAATTCGGTATCAGCTATGATATGGATATTATTTCAGCCCACAGAGAGCCTATGGAGCTTGTTTCCTATGGTCAGAAGGCTATGGACAAAGGTTTCAAGGTCATAATAGCAGGAGCCGGAAAGGCCGCAGCGCTTCCCGGAATGTGTGCGGCTATTTTTCCCCTTCCTGTAATCGGAATACCCATGAAGACATCGGATTTGGGCGGAGAGGATTCGCTCTTTTCAATAGTTCAGATGCCAAGCGGAGTTCCGGTTGCTACTGTTGCCATAAACGGAGGTAAAAATGCCGGGATTCTTGCAGCAAAGATTCTTGCAACTTCTGACGAGAAGATAAGAGAGAAAGTTATATCCTACCAGAACGATCTAAAAAATGAGACTCTTGCTAAAAACAGGAAACTTAAGGAGATCGGCTGGAAAGAATATCTCAATAAATAAGCAAAAAATGGAGGAAAGTCATGGATTACAAGAGTTCTGGAGTGGACATTGAAGCTGGCTACAAGTCGGTTGAACTTATGAAGAAATTTGTAAATGAAACCATGAGAAAGGAAGTCCTGGGAGGAATAGGAGGATTCTCGGGAGCTTTTTCGCTTGCATCTTTCAAAAATATGGAAAAGCCTGCTCTTTTGTCCGGAACAGACGGGGTCGGCACTAAGCTGAAGATTGCATTCATTATGGACAAGCATGATACAGTTGGCATTGACTGCGTCGCTATGTGTGTAAATGATGTTGCATGTGCAGGCGGCGAGCCGCTTTTTTTCCTGGATTATATTGCCTGTGGTAAAAATTATCCCGAGAAGATAGCCGAGATAGTTAAGGGTGTTTCCGAGGGCTGCAAACAAAGCGGTTCAGCTCTTATAGGCGGCGAGACAGCCGAGATGCCAGGTTTTTATCCGGAGAATGAATATGATCTCGCAGGATTCTCTGTAGGAATAGTTGATGAGAAGGATATAATCGACGGCTCCGGGATCGAAGAGGGTGATGCACTTATTGGAATTGCATCATCAGGTCTTCATTCAAATGGTTTTTCACTTGTAAGACGGGTATTTGAGATGACAGAGGAAAGCCTTGACAGGTACTACGACTGCCTTGGCGCCAAGCTCGGTGAAACACTTCTTACTCCGACCAAAATCTATGTAAAGGCACTTTCCGAATTGAAGAAAGCCGGTATAGAAATAAAGGCCTGCAGTCACATAACAGGCGGAGGTTTCTATGAAAATGTTCCCAGAATGCTTAAAAACGGGACAAGAGCCATAATAAGGAAGGATTCATACGAAATGCCTCCTATATTCAACCTCTTAAAGGAGACTGGTCATATTGAAGAACATATCATGTATAACACTTTTAACATGGGGATTGGCATGGTTCTTTGTGTAAAGGACCAGGATCGTTTTGCTGCTGTAAAGGCACTGGAAAAAGCCGGCGAAAAGGCTTATGTCATTGGAAATATTGTTAATGGAGAAAAGGGAGTGGACCTGATCTGATGCTTGATATAGTCGTAATGGTTTCCGGTGGCGGGACCAATCTCCAGGCCATAATTGATTCCATAAAGAGCGGATACAATAAAGATGTAAAAATAGTCCGTGTAATCTCAAATAATAAAGAAGCCTATGCGCTTGAAAGAGCGAGAAAGAACGGAATTGACGCAGTTACCGTTTCACCGGGTGATTATAAAGACCGGGAGAGTTTTAATGAAGCGCTTCTTAAAGCTGTGGATGAGGTTCATCCAGGCCTTATAGTCCTTGCGGGATTTCTTGTTGTGATCCCGGAAAAAATGGTAAAGAAGTATGAAAATCGTATAATTAATATTCATCCCTCTCTAATTCCATCATTTTGCGGAAAAGGCTGCTATGGCATCAAAGTCCATGAAAAAGCTCTTTCCAGGGGAGTAAAAGTGACAGGAGCCACAGTTCATTTTGTTGATGCCGGTACTGACACGGGACCCATTATAATGCAGAAGGCAGTCGAAGTGAGAAATGGCGATACCCCACAGATACTTCAAAAAAGAGTTATGGAAGAAGCGGAATGGAAGATACTTCCTGAAGCCATAAGGCTTTTTTCTCAGGGAAAGATCATTTTGAAAGACAAAAAAGTGATAGTAGAATAGCTGCTGTTTTATCGGAGGGATTGATATGAATATTCTTGTTGTCGGTGGTGGAGGAAGAGAGCACGCTATTTGTCGGGCTCTGTCTAAGAGTGAAAAGTGTAAAAAGCTTTATTGTGCGCCCGGAAACGCCGGTATTTCAGAGCTTGCCGAATGCGTTCCTATAGGAGCCATGGAATTCGACAAGCTGGTCGAATTTGCAAAAGATAATAAGATCGATCTTACCATTATAGGTATGGATGATCCTCTTGCGGGAGGTATAGTCGACAAATTTGAGGAAGCGGGTCTAAGAGTTTTCGGACCCGAAAAAAAGGCAGCCATTCTTGAGGCATCAAAGGCTTTTTCAAAGGATCTTATGAAAAAATATGGCATACCGACAGCCGCATACGAAACCTTTACTGATATAGATGAGGCTTATTCTTATGTCAGGACCTGTAATCTTCCTGTCGTAGTAAAGGCGTCAGGGCTTGCTCTGGGAAAGGGAGTTCTTATCTGTAAGACAAGGGAAGATGCCTTAGATGCAGTAACAGAGCTTATGAAGGACAAGAAATTCGGTGATGCCGGAAATACACTTGTGATCGAAGAGTTTCTCGAGGGCAGGGAAGTCTCGGTACTTTCTTTTGTGGACGGAAAGACTATTAAAATAATGAGTTCTGCCCAGGATCATAAACGGGCAAAGGATCATGATCAGGGACTTAATACTGGTGGAATGGGTAATTTTTCACCCAGTCCTTTCTATACTGATGAAATACATGATTATTGCATGAAAAATATATATCAGAAGACTGTAGATGCAATGCGCCTCGAGGGAAGAGAATTCAAGGGCGTTATTTTCTTCGGTCTGATGCTTACAAAGGATGGTCCCAAGGTCCTTGAATACAATGTTCGTTTCGGAGATCCCGAAGCTGAGGTCGTCCTTCCAAGAATGGAAAATGATCTTTTGGATGTCATGGAGCATTGCATAGATGGAACACTTGATCAGGTTGATCTCAAATTCAGAAAAGAGGCCTGCGTTACAGTCATCCTTGCTTCCGATGGCTATCCTGTGAGTTACAAGAAGGGCTTTAAGATCAAAGGCCTTGAAAAATTCAAAGGTAAAACAGCAGATGATTATTATTGCTATCATTGCGGAACGAAATTCGATGAAAAAGGCAATGTAGTCACAGCAGGCGGCCGTGTCCTTGCTGTAACAGCCCTAGGGAAAAATCTTACAGAGGCCAGGGCAAAGGCATATGAAGCCACAGATTGGATTGATTTCGAAAATAAATACATGAGACATGATATAGCTGACAGTGTAAAGGGTTATTAAAAGATTCGTCAATTTATATAAAATTGATATTGGAAATTGATGAGTTTTTGTCCTTGTCTTATTGCATCCTCTGGTCTATAATTTACTCTGCTACTAGATATAGTTATTTTGCCAAAATAAATAACAACATTTAGTTATTAAAGCCTATTAGTTAAAACTATTTTATATATTTCACTTTGGCTTGCTAGGAAAGGAGATTATAGAAAGGTAAGGATGATAATGAAAGATAATACTTCCGATCAGAACAAGGATATTAGAAAAAGAGTCATCAAGAGGAACGGCAGCGAAGTAAATTTTGATATCCAAAAGATAATAAATGCTATAAAGAAGGCCAATGCCGAGGTCGATCCTATTTATCAGCTCAACAGATATCAAATCGAGGCTGTAGCGGATAATGTGGCCGAGCAGGTAAAGGCCATATCTCATGCTGTAAATGTAGAAGATATTCAGGACATGGTTGAAACCGGCATCATGGCCATGAGAGGCTATGAGGTTGCCCAGAAATATGTCCGCTACAGATATAAGAGAGAGCTTTCAAGAAAGTCAAATACTACAGATGATGGTATCCTTTCTTTGATAGATCAAAGCAATGAGGAAGTAAAGCAGGAGAATTCCAACAAGAATCCTGTCATTAATTCCACTCAAAGAGATTATATGGCAGGTGAGGTCTCAAGAGATCTGACAGAGCGTGTTCTTCTTCCTGAAGAGATAGTAAAGGCTCATAAGGAAGGCATCATCCATTTCCATGATAGTGATTATTATGCCCAGAAGGAGCATAATTGCGATCTTATTAATCTCGAAGACATGCTGCAGAACGGAACAGTTATCTCTGAGACACTTATTGAAAAGCCACATAGTTTTTTCACTGCCTGCAATGTAACCACACAGATAGTTGCCCAGGTGGCGTCAAATCAATATGGCGGTCAGTCTTTCACACTTTCTCATCTTGCTCCTTTCGTTGATGTATCAAGAAAGAAGATAAGAAAACAGGTGAAAGCCGAGATGGAAGCCGTAGGAGAGCCTCTTAACGAAGATGTTATCGACAAACTTACAGAGATGCGTCTTGACAGGGAGATCACAAATGGTATCCAGACCATACAATATCAGCTGATAACACTTATGACATGCAACGGACAGGCTCCTTTCGTTACAATGTTCATGTATCTTGACGAAGTCCCGGAAGGACAGACGAGAGATGACCTTGCCAAGATCATAAAGGAAGTTCTTATCCAGAGAATGCAGGGAGTCAAGAATGAAAAAGGAGTATGGATCACTCCTGCCTTCCCCAAGATCATCTATGTTCTTGATGAGGACAATATCTATCCTGACAGCAAATATTATTATCTCACTGAGCTTGCTGCAAAATGCACAGCAAAGCGTATGGTACCGGATTATATTTCAGCAAAGATCATGAAACGTGACAAGGGCGATGTTTATCCTTGTATGGGCTGCCGTTCTTTCCTCACACCCGATAATGAGGAACAGCCTGAAGGTCTTTGCAATGCAGGAAATAAATCTCATGCAAAGGATTATAAGGAAGGTGCTCATAAATACTACGGCCGTTTCAATCAGGGTGTTGTAACCATAAATCTTGTAGATGTGGCCTGCTCTGCATGCAAGGAAGCCGATGAAACAGGCGAAAATAAATTTCAGGTATTCTGGAGAGTTTTTGATGAGAGGCTTGAACTCTGCCACAGGGCTCTTCAATGCAGACATGAGCGCCTTATGGGCACAAAATCTGATGTGGCTCCAATACTTTGGCAATATGGTGCGCTTGCAAGGCTTAAACCTGGCGAAACTATAGACAAGCTCCTTTTTGGTAATTATTCAACAATCTCCCTTGGATATGCAGGTCTTTATGAAATGTGTTACAGAATGATGGGAGAGAGTCATACATCGGCTGAAGGCAAGGAGTTTGCTTTAAAGGTAATGCATCATCTGAATGACAAGTGCAAGGAATGGAGAGATGCCGAAAATATAAGTTATAGTCTTTACGGAACTCCAATGGAATCGACCACATACAAATTCGCTAAGTGCCTTCAGAAGAGATTTGGAATTATCCCTCATGTAACAGACAAGAATTACATTACTAATTCTTATCATGTACATGTTACTGAAAAAATAGACGCTTTCGACAAACTGAAATTCGAGTCCGAATTTCAGAAACTTTCCCCTGGAGGCGCCATAAGTTATGTGGAAGTTCCAAACATGCAGACTAATATTCCTGCCGTGATCTCTATCATGAAATACATTTATGACAATATCATGTATGCCGAATTAAATACCAAGTCAGACTATTGCGAGGTATGCGGCTATGACGGAGAGATAAGGATAGTAGAGGACAAGAAGAACGGAAAGCTTGTCTGGGAATGTCCTAATTGCGGAAACCGTGACCAGACAAAGATGTCAGTAGCCCGTCGTACATGCGGCTATATAGGCACTCAATTCTGGAATCAGGGACGTACTCAGGAGATAAAGGATAGAGTTCTTCATGTCGGAGTAGGTAAGCTTGACAGTGAGCTTTCAGGAACTAAGAATTGATCCGGAGCCGAAAATGAATTACGGACAGATATATTTTGCAGACTCGGCAAATGGTACTGGGATGAGGACATCACTTTTCGTAAGTGGCTGTACCCACCATTGCCGTGGCTGTTTCAATCAGGAAACATGGGATTTTTCCTATGGAGAACCTTTCACAAGCCAGGTAGAAGACGAAGTTGTAAGATCTGTGGCGCCTGATTATATTGAAGGCCTTACCATATTGGGCGGAGAACCCATGGAGGCTAAGAATCAATATGCAGTCTGTCATCTCGTTGAACGTATCAAGAAGGAGACAGATTCCAGCACATGGATCTATTCAGGCTATACCTGGGATGAGCTTTTGAAAGATAAAAGATGTCATACAGAATATACAGACAGAATCTTATCATGCATAGATATTCTTGTTGACGGAGAATTCAAGGAGGAACTTAAGGATATATCTCTTAATTTCAGGGGATCGTCAAATCAGAGGATAATAGATGTCCGTGCGACACTTGAAAAGGGAGAAGTGGTTCTTTCGCCTTTGAATAATTAATATCTTTTAAGAAAAGGAGATGTTCTCTTAATAGAACATTACCATATATAGAAAAATCTTCATCATCAAGTTATAATATTTAAGGTTAATGTAAAGGCTTACATATTATTTTGAAATGAGGTAAAAATGATTAACGGATTTGGCTCAATGATAGAGAAGTTAAAGAAAGATCCCAAGACAATAGTTTTCACAGAGGGATCTGATCCCAGAATTCTTGAAGCAGCTTCAAGATTGCTTGCGGGATATTTTTTAAAGCCTGTCCTTCTGGGAAACAGAGATGAGATCGAGAAATCAGCCGAGAGTAACGGATTCAATATAAGAGGTGCTGAGATCATAGATCCCGATAATTATGACAGATTTGACGAGATGGTTGACCTCTTCGTTGAATTAAGGAAGAACAAGGGCATGACACCTGAGAAGGCCAGAGAAACTTTAAAGCATGCCAACTATTTCGGAACAATGCTTGTAAAGATGGGAGTATGTGATGCCCTTCTTGGAGGAGCTACATATTCAACTGCTGATACAGTTCGTCCGGCTCTTCAGATAATTAAGACAAAGCCTGGCAATTCAGTTGTTTCATCATGCTTTATTCTTGTGCGCCCCGGTGCTACAGGAGATAACGAAGTAATTGCAATGTCTGACTGTGCTATAAATATCGATCCTACTGAGGATCAGCTGGTTGAGATATGCGGAGAGTCAGCTGAATGTGCAAAAGTATTTGGAGTAGATCCCAAGGTTGCTTTCTTAAGCTATTCAACACTCGGAAGCGGCAAGGGCCCCACAGTTGATAAGATGCATAATGCAGCATTAAAGGCAAAGGCTAAATATCCTGATCTTCCTATCGAAGGCGAGATACAGTTCGATGCAGCCGTGGCTCCAAGAGTTGCAAAGGTAAAGGCTCCGGATTCACCTGTTGCAGGTCATGCAAATACATTCATCTTCCCGGATATCAATGCCGGAAATATCGGATACAAGATTGCACAGCGTCTTGGAAACTTTGATGCTTATGGCCCTATTCTTCTCGGACTTAATGCATCAATTAATGATCTTTCAAGAGGATGCAATGCCCTTGAAGTATATTCAATGGCTATCATTACAGCTGCACTTGCATAAGAGATATCGAAGGCCTCGTTTTCCGAAAGGGAGACGGGGCTTTTTTTAAGGAATAATATGTCATCTTTAAGGAAAAAATATGTTGTAAAGCAATTAGGACTTCCCTTCAATGATCTTGCCAGGAAATATCATACAGATCCGCTTATAATAAGGCTTATGGGAAATCGTGGGGTTTCTCCCGACAAAATGGGAGAATTCCTTTCACCGGATGAGTATATGATAGAAAATCCATATCAATTAAGAGATATTAAGGAAGGAGCTTTAATGCTCCTTTCTTTTATTCGCGCAAGGAAAAAAATCCGTGTGATCGGAGACTATGACATTGATGGAATAATGTCTACATATATTCTTACTTCAGTCATTAGTCATTTTAATGGAAGGGTGAGTTATGCCATACCTAACAGGGTAAAAGACGGCTACGGACTGAATGAAAGGCTTATAGAAGAGGCTGTGGAAGATGATATTGATCTGGTCATAACATGCGATAATGGGATAGCTGCCCGCGATGCTATTAGTCTCGCCAGGGAAAAAGGCCTTCATGTAATAGTGACCGATCATCACGCTATACCTTTCGAAGAAACTGACGGAGTGAGAAAAGAGGTTCTTCCCGAGGCTGATTTCATTATTGATCCTCATAGAGAAGGTGACAGGAGCAGCTTCAAAGAGATATGCGGTGGGGTCGTGGCATGGAAATTCAGTCAGGTACTTTCAGATCTCGCAGGTTCTGACAGAAAATTCGTAAATAGCCTTATAGAAAATGCAGCTTTTGCGACAGTCGGAGATGTTATGCCTCTTCGGGAGGAAAATCGTGCAATAGTTAAGATCGGTATAGATAAACTTAAAAAGACCGAAAATATAGGCATGTCCAGCCTTATTAAGGCAGCAGGCCTTGATCCTTCTAATATATCAAGTTACACAATAGGCTTTGTTCTTGGCCCCATGTTCAATGCCTCTGGCAGACTTGAAGATGCAGCTCTTGGAGTAGAGCTCCTTCTTTCAAAAGACAAGAAAGGAGCTGAAAAATTATCTCTGCGTCTTAAGGAACTTAATGAAGAAAGAAAGGAACAGACAGAGAAAGGAACCAATGAGGCTCTTTTGGAAGCAAAGAAATTTGAGTCTGACAAGGTTCTTGTCATATATCTTCCTAAAGAGACTGGTGTGACAGAGAGCGTAGCAGGTATTATAGCGGGGCGGGTGAGAGAGAGCACAGGGAAACCTACATTTGTTCTTACTGATGGAGAAAATTGCGTCAAGGGATCAGGAAGATCAATTCCAGCATATTCCATGTATGAGGAAATGCATAAGGCTGAGGATCTTTTTTTGAAATACGGAGGCCATACCCAGGCTGCAGGTCTCTCCATAGAAAAAGAAAATGTGGACGAATTAAGGCAAAGACTTAATGCCGGGACAAGCCTTACTGACGATAATCTTATAGAGAAAATAGAGCTTGATGCTGACATGCCTCTTTCCTATCTTAACGAGGATCTGATAAATGATCTTAGTCTTATCGAACCTTTTGGTCAGGGAAATCCAAAGCCAATTTTCGGAGCCAGAGCAAGAATTCTCTCTATAAGAACGATGGGGAAGGAAGGACAGTTTTTAAGATTCAATTTTTCCCTTGAAAATGGAAATACAATGAATGGGATCATGTTCAGAAACTCCAATGAGGCAAAAGAAAAGATCATAAAGTCTATCTCTCAGGAAGGCTGGGATGATCTTATTACAGGGAGAAAAAGCACAGATTTAAGAGTCTCATTTACCTATTATCCCAGTATAAATGATTACAGAGGAGAAAGGTCTATACAGGCAATAATCATGGATATAGTTTCAGTGTCTTTTGGTTGATAAAAATCTTCTTAAACATTAAAATTAATAGATAAGATTTTAGTGAACGGAGAATTTTCGTGTTTAATAAGAAGAAAGAAAAAGAGCTTTTAGATCGCATAAATGAACTTGAGCAAGAGAACAGATCTTTGTCTTTAGACACCGCAAAACAGCTCAACAGGATGGATGAATACAAGACCATTTATAAGAAGGGGCTCGATGTACTTAAAGATGCTTTTGATACCCTGGTAGATAATAACGAATCACCGGATCAGGTCAGACACTCGCTTTCAGTCATTAAGACAGGCATGAGTCTTTTGGTCGAGCGTGACAGCTCACTTAGTGAATTCAACGACCAGGAGGAAGAAAGATGGAAAGAGATTATCTCTCATCTTAATGACATTAAAGACGATGGCGAAGATGAAAATTATTATTCTGGCGACAATATAATAAAGTCTGCTGAGGACCTTGAATATGTGCTTACAGATCTTGAGAAGGAAGCCAGGAATATGAGCGTTCTTTCTCTTAATTCTGCTATTGAAGCCGGCCGACTTGGTGAAGAGGGGATCCGTTATGTAGAAACAGCAGAAAAAATGCGAAAGATGGCTGAGGCTTACAGAAATAAGGCTGCACTTGCAAAGAAAAGCCTGATAGATATAAAGGATAATATAGGAATCTTTGCATCTGCTGGCAAGATTGATAAGTCAGAAGCCGAAAAGAAGAAAGATTCAATTGACAAGATTTGCGAGGAAGCTTCGCAATATCTAAAAAGTCGCCAGAGCAGAAATGCAATGGAGGAAAAATTCAAGGCAGAAAGTCTGATACAGGAATCAGATCATCTTGAAGAAGAGATAGGTGATCTCTTTGTGAAACTTGATCTTATCACAGAGAAGCTTAAATATGCCTTAAGCGCTTATGAAACAGAGGATAATAGAAATGAGATCGAGCGTAAATTAAAGATAGAAGATAAAGAAGAGGGTAGTAACTAGAAGAAAGGACTTAAAAGGGGGCTTATTTTATGGCAGTGAGAGAAGAATATTATTTTGACTCCAGTGATGATGAAAAGACAAAAATTCATGCAGTAAAATGGACACCAGATGACAATAATATCAAAGGCGTTCTTCAAATAGTACATGGTATGCAGGAATATATTCTCCGCTATGACGAATTCGCATCTTTCATGGCAGATAATGGTTTCCTCGTTACCGGTCATGATCATATAGGACATGGTCAAAGTGTTTCAAGCGAAAAAGAGCTTGGTATAATGCATTCCAATGACCCGGCAAGCGCTATGGTTGAGGACATTTATACAAATTATTGCTTAATAAAGAAGCAATACAGCGACAAGCCTTATTTCATTTTAGGCCATTCCATGGGTTCCTATTTGTTAAGAAGACTTCTCTGTGAAAAAAATGAAGGTCTTTCGGAGCTTAAGGGAGCTATAATAATGGGAACAGGTACAGAAAAAGATTCTACCATAAAGATGGGGAAGAGAATTGTATCTATTCTGGCTAAAATTCATGGCTGGGACTACAAGTCAAAATTTGTTGCGGGACTTATGTTCGGAAAACCCTACAAGCAATTTGATATAACGGGACAGGATCCCGAGAACAGCTGGCTTTCAAAGAATGTCGAGAACGTAAAGGCTTATTACAAAAATCCGCTTGATAATTATATGTTCTCTCTTAACGGATATAGAGTTCTTCTGGATCTTACTCTTTTTGACAATCAAAAAGAGAACATTTCAAGAATGAATAAAGATCTTCCTATACTTTTTGCTTCCGGAGACATGGATCCTGTAGGAAATCTGGGTCTTGGAGTAAGAGAAGCCGCAGATAAATTCAAAGATGCAGGCATGAAGGATGTGACTCTTCATCTTTTTGAAAATGACAGACATGAGATCTTAAATGAAACAGACAGAGAAAAAGTAAGAAACGAGATCCTTGCCTGGATTCTGTCGAAGATCTGATCCGTCTAATCCTATGGTTAATGATTTGATTTTAAAACTAATGAATTTACCATCAGGATGATCATATTTTCTGCATTAAAAATGATCTTAATTTCTTAACAAACTCGGATTGATCGCCCTCTACGGCTTCTCTGTTTTTTTCACTGAAGCCTACGAGGATGTTGTGATTGGCTTCTGACAGATAATCCATAATACCATCAATATCGGTCTTGGTATTCTTCGGACAGCGGAAATTGATATTGTGATCAGCAGTGATATAAAGTGTATAAGAAATCTTAAGATGCTTACCCAGAAAACGGTGAAGGGTTGAATATTTGTATATCCATCTTATCTTTTTTATTGGAACTAAAGCTACTCCGTAATCACTGGTCTCTATGAAATAGTGCTGAGTTATGAACATGTCATCAGTGGCTAGCTGGGGCAGGGTAGCAAGTTCTTCCTCTGCGTTCTCAAGTATGGTTCTTGGATTCCCATAGATAAAAAGTCTTCTTATCGGTGCCGAAAGCCATGGAAAGATGATATAGAGAACAAATAGTGTGATCATAATGAGTGAATAGATAATTGACAGCCAGATGAAGACAGTAAGCAGGGTGGAGCTTATGCCATTCGCATCGGGTTCACTCAATATATATGGATAAAAAGCCTCTCTTACGCCGCTATCACTCCATGACAGATCTCTGGAGAGATTTACAAAGAGGGTATCGGTAAGATCTGATTTTTTTAAGACCTTTGCCTTAATATGAAGCTTCTTTATATGAGAGAGACCCATTTCTGAAGTAGAAGGTTTTAAAAGAACTATGAGACATTTTCTGTCCTCGATAGTATAGTAATAGTAACCATCTATATTTCCCATGACACGGCGGGTGTAGCCGGTAAAATAAAGATCTGTAAGTCTTGCATCAACATATTGTGATTGGATCTTTTTCGATTTTTGGGGCCTGTATTTTGCCGGAGAAAGGAGAGTCCTCTCCGGAAGAAAGAGAAGAAGTAAGAAAACCATTATTAAATAAATAATAGGAAAGATCATTCTTTTCTTATAATAGGCTTTAAGACTTTTTGTAATATGTTTATCCAATTTATTGATCATACTTTGAATTATATAAAGAGAAACAGGTTTTCGCAATAATAATTTATTAAAAGAGGAATTAATAATGAAAGACGGCTTTATAAAGGCAGCAACTGCAAGCATAGAGACAAAGCTTTGTGATGTTTATTCCAACGGCTCGGAAGTTATTGAGCTGATCAGACAGGCGGATAAGGATCATATAAAGCTTGTCGTATTCCCGGAACTTACTCTTACAGGATATACAGCAGGTGATCTTTTCTTCCAGGATGCTTTAATTGAAGCGTGTGAAGAGGAAGTTAAAACAATAATTAAGGAATCCGAGGGGCTGGATGTGTTTTTTGCTCTAGGTCTTCCTGTCCTCTTTAGAAATAAGCTTTATAACGTTGCGGCAGTGATCTGCTCTGGAAAGCTGCTTGGACTTGTACCTAAATTAAATATACCAAATGATCATGAATTTTATGAGAGAAGGCAATTTACACCTGGCTTTTATAAGCCTCTTCCAATAAAATTTGCAGGAGTGGATACTTTCATTGGAGCCGGGCAGCTTTTTAAGAATGAAAGTCTTAAAGGACTTGCTATAGGAATCGAGATTTGTGAGGATCTTTGGGTAGCATGTCCTCCAAGCATTAATCTTGCCCAGAATGGCGCAACAGTTATATTTAATTTATCAGCTTCGAATGATATTACAGGAAAAAGTACCTACAGGAGAGAGCTTGTTAAAAGTCAGTCAGCCAGACTTTATGCGGCATATATTTATGCCTCATCGGGAGCTGGAGAATCGACACAGGATCTTGTTTTTTCCGGTCACTGCATCATAGCCTCAAATGGCAGGATAGCTGCCGAAGAACATGTCTATGAGAAGAAGCTTCTCCCGGCAGTCATTGATATAGATGCCCTGGAGTCCTACAGGAAGGGGAGTAGCACCTTTAGCAGCAAATTTGATCATGATATTAGATGGGTTGATTTTTCTCTAAAAAAAGAAGAAACTGAAATTACATTTAATATTTCACAAACTCCGTTTGTGCCCGGGAATCTTTCCGAACGTGAGGAAAGATGTCGTGAGATTCTGGATATTCAGGCTAGAGGCTTATCTTCAAGACTTAAGTTTACAGGAATGAAAAAAGCTGTGATCGGGATCTCGGGTGGCCTTGATTCTACACTTGCTCTTCTTGTTACATGCCGGGCTTTTGATATGGCGCATATCGATCGAAAGGGCATAATAGGTGTGACCATGCCGGGCTTCGGGACAAGCGGACGTACATACCAAAATGCTGTAAAGTTAATAAGGCTATGCGGCGCTACATTTAAAGAGGTCTCAATAAGAAAAGCCGTTTTACAGCATTTTTCCGATATTGATCAAGATCCGGATCTTACCGATGTTACATATGAAAACTCTCAAGCCAGGGAAAGAACTCAGATACTTATGGATCTTTCAAATAAGGAAGGCGGTCTTGTCATAGGAACCGGAGATCTTTCTGAGCTTGCACTGGGCTGGTGTACATATAATGGTGACCATATGTCCATGTATGCTGTAAATACTTCGGTCCCAAAGACCTTGGTCCGTTATCTGGTTTCTTATGAAGCCGATTCTCTCGGTGGAAAATCAAATGATATAAAAGAAGTTCTTGTAGATATTCTTGATACACCTGTTTCACCGGAGCTCGTTCCCGGAAAGAATGGTGAAATAGCCCAGAAGACAGAGGATATTGTTGGTCCATATTTGCTTCACGACTTTTTCTTATATTATGTTGTCAGAATGGGATTCAGGCCTGAGAAAGTTTTAAGGCTTGCAAAGTATGCCTTCAAAGGCACTTTTGATGATGGGACAATAGAAAAATGGCTTATGAATTTCTACAGGAGATTTTTCTCCCAGCAATTCAAGAGATCATGTATGCCGGATGGCCCTAAGGTTGGAACAGTTTCGCTTTCGCCAAGAGGTGACTGGAGAATGCCGAGTGACGCCTATAGAACCATGTTTAAATTCTAGGAGAATAAAAATAACCCTCCTTACTGAACTTTACATTGTTCAGTAAAGAGGGTACATATCAATTCCGCCAGCCTACTTTGTACTATTAAAGATCTGAATTCTTGTCGTATTTTTTAATTAATCTTATCATGTTTTTTTCATTCTTCTTACTATAGAAGATGGGGCATACTATAAGTGCCATTGCAATAGCACCTAAGACATCTATTATAGAATGCTGCTTAATAAACATGGTAGCCAGGATCACAAGGATTATATAGCAGAGGCTTATCCATTTAAGATATTTTCTCTTATGATAACGCTCAGTCTTCAAGAGTCCTGCATGAACAGTGATTGAATTATATACATGTATGGAAGGAAAGACATTTGTCGGGGTATCTTTGCTGTAAAGCCATGCAACAGTTCTTGTTATAAGATTGCTGTCATTAATAGTTTTGGGACGAAGGTCTATCATATTTGGATAGAGCCATGATACAAGTATGAATATTGTCATTCCCACTCCGAGGGCTCCTATCATGAGATAATATTCGAGACTTCTGTCACGAAAAATCAGATAGACGATTCCATAGCCCACATAGAAGAACCATAGCATATAAGGAATTATAAAGATCGGTAAAAAAGGGATCTTATAATCTATAGGGCATGCCATGTCATGAAATCTGACATTGGTCCGTTTCTCAAGAAGTGTGAAGCATATCACATAAAAGGGAATATATAGCATAAGCCAGAATCTCATCTGGTGATCTCTTATGAATTTTAATTTTGTGATAACTTTATTCATAGAAACCAATTATAAACATTAAGAGAAATACAAACAATAGAAAATTGACATAAAACTTTTTTATATTATAATTTTAAGCGGTCTTAAAATAAAAAAATTGGAGTTTATATTATGTCTGAAAACAAAAATCTTGATAAAGACGGACTGATTTCTGTTAATGATCTGACAGAAAAGCATGATAAGAGTGAAAAAGCAAAGGTCAAAAAGACTTTACTTATAATTCTTCTTTCATGTGCAGCTGTTATTCTGATCGTTTATTTCGCTTTTGCAATGTATTTCAGAAACCATTTTTTCTTCAAGAGCACTTTAAATGGAGTAAGCAGCTCTGGGGATACTGTTTCTGAAGCCGTTAAGAAAATTGAGAAAAAAGCGGAAAAGTATACACTTACCATCAAGGAGACTGACGATCAGGAAATCCTTACAAATACTGATATAGGCCTTAAGACAGCAGACAGTACATCTGATCTTGGTAAGATATTAAAAGATCAAAATGAATTCGCCTGGATCAAATCTCTTATTAAGCCTGTTAAATATGAAAGCCGTGTCGTGGTAGATTACGATAGTGATAAGCTTGACAGCAGTCTTAAGAATTTAAGAGATGTAAAGAATGAGAATCCTGTAAAGACAGAAGACGCAAAGCTTGTATTTGATGATGGAAATTCCAGATACGATATAAAGAAGGAGATTTACGGAACAGAAGTAAATTTCGATGAATTAAAGAAAATAACAGGGGATGCCATAACAAATCTTAGATCCACTGTCGATCTTAAGGCTGACAAATGCTATGTACAACCTACATTGAAATCAGATGATCCCGTGTTAAATACGGCAAAGGACAATCTGAATAAGATTATTTCCATCAAATATAATTATAAGATAGGCAGCCAGACAGATACAATTCCCAGTGAGACACTTGCGGGCTTTGTTTCATATGATAAAGACGGAAATGTTACTTATAATGATGATGCTATAGCCTCTTTCGTTAAGGAGCTGGCTTCAAAATATGATACAGCCGGTAAGCCCAAGAAGCTTGTCACTTATACCGGTGCCGAAGTTACTGTTCAAGGCGGTTCTTATGGCTGGAAGGTAGACAAGGCAAAGGAAGCAGCAAAGATCAAGGCAGACCTTCAGGCAGGCAAAGATGTAAGCCGTGATCTTATATATTCACGTACTGCTGCAAGTCATGACGGAAACGATTATGGAAACTCTTATGTTGAAGTAAATCGTACCGGCCAATATATGGTTGTACATAAGGACGGACAGGTTGTCCTTCAGTCAAAGGTCGTAACAGGAAATGTTACAAAGGGAAGAGAGACACATCTTGGGGCCTATTCTGTAGCTTACAAGGCCAGAAATGTAGTCTTAAAGGGGCCGGGATATGCTTCACCGGTTTCTTACTGGATGCCTTTCCATAATGGCGAAGGTTTCCATGATGCTACATGGCAGCCCTCTTTCGGCGGGACATATTATAAGGTCAGAGGATCACACGGATGTGTAAATCTTCCATTAAATATTGCCGGGCAGCTTTACGGAACCATATCGGCAGGTTATCCTGTCCTTATATATGATCTTCCGGGAACCGAAGATACGTCATATAATCAGTCTGATGCAAATTCGGTAATTTCAAAGATCGATGCAATAGGGAATGTAACAGCCGACAGTCAGGCGGCGATCGAAGATGCAAGAAAGTATTATGACAAGCTGACACCTGAAGCAAAGGCTCTGGTAACAAATTACGGACTGCTCCAGCAGGATGAAGCAGCGCTTTCTCAGATTCAGCAGTCGCAGGGGCAGGCCCAGTCTGTAGCACCTCAGCAATAAAGAAGAAAGGTAAAAATGGATTCTATAGTTCAGGCTTTTTCAAACACATTGGGACAATATATGTCCGCCGAAGTCGTTGTTTTTATTATTTCTATGCTTCCTATACTTGAACTTCGCGGAGGGCTCCTTGCAGCTTCACTTTTAAAGGTACCTCTTATTTCTGCAATACCGATATGCATTGTGGGAAATATCCTTCCCATTCCGTTTATACTATTATTTATTAAAAAATTCCTGAACTGGCTTGGCCAGTTTAAGGCTTTCAAGGGCTTTGTCGAGAAAATGGAAGCGAGAGCCAGAAAGAAGAGCGGTTCGGTTAAAAATGCTGAATTCATGGGACTTACGGTTTTCGTAGGAATACCTCTTCCCGGAACAGGAGCCTGGACAGGCTCACTTGTAGCTTCATTTCTTGATATGGACTTCAAGAAGGCTGTTTTGGCAGAGCTTTTTGGCGTAGCCATAGCTACAGTTATTTGCTCCATACTCTGGTATGGTCTTCTCGGAATGGTGATGTGATATGACTGTTGCGGGATCTTGTGAAACATGTGCATATTATAATTTTGATGATGACGAGGAAGCTTATTTTTGTGATCTTGATCTTGATGAAGATGACTATGAAAGACTTGTCACGGGTCATTACAATTCCTGCCCTTATTATAGGGATGGAGATGAGTATAAGGTCGTTCGCCATCAAATGTAATAATTATCGGTTTCGGCTTAGTCCGGGACCGATTTTTTTTAAATATTTTTAATTCCCTAAATACCTACTTGACAAGTAGGAATAATAGGATATACTTAAAGCATAATATTTGTAAACAAGGAGGAAAAAGATGGCTAAATTAGTTAATAAGATGTCGGAATTGATAGGAGATACACCCATTTTAAAGGCTGACAGATATAAGGAAAGTGCAGGAGCTATGGCAGAGATATATGCCAAGCTTGAATATTTTAATCCTGCCGGATCCGCAAAGGACAGGATCGCTTATGAGATGATAAGGGATGCCGAGGAAAAGGGCGTTCTAAAGAGTGGCGGAACGATTATTGAGCCTACATCCGGAAATACTGGAATAGGTATAGCGAGCGTTGCTATTGCACTTGGCTACAAGGTAATTATCACACTTCCTGAGACGATGTCAGTAGAGAGACGAAACATTCTTAAGGCTTATGGCGCAGAGCTAGTTCTTACAGAAGGTTCAAAGGGAATGAAGGGTGCTATTGCAAAGGCTGAAGAAATAAGAGAAAAGACTCCGGGATCGATAGTGCTGGGACAGTTTGATAATCCTGCTAATTCGGCTGCTCATTATAAGACGACCGGACCTGAGATCTATTCTCAGCTCGATGGAAAAGTTGATGTATTCGTAGCTGGTGTCGGGACAGGCGGAACTATTACAGGTGTAGGCAGATACTTGAAAGAGAAGAATCCTGATGTTAAAATTATAGCCGTTGAGCCTGAAGGATCACCTGTTCTTTCAAAGGGCGTTGCTGGTCCTCATAAGATCCAGGGAATCGGAGCAGGATTTGTTCCCAAGGTACTTGATACAAAGATATATGAAGAAGTCGTTACTATAGCAAACGATGATGCTTTCGAAGAAGCAAAGCGATTTGCAAAAACAGAAGGAGCTCTCGTTGGTATCTCAAGCGGAGCAGCATTAAAGGCTGCTGATATAATTTCAAAGAAAGATGAATTCAAGGGAAAGAAAATTGTTGTATTCCTTCCTGATTCAGGAGACAGATATTATTCTACACCGCTTTTCCAGGAGAATTGATCCTTCTTATAGCATAAGGAGTTTTTAATGAAGATTTCAACAAAGGGAAGATATGCAACAATTCTTATGCTGGATCTTGCCACTTATAATGATGGTAATCCGGTAAGCCTTAAGGACGTTTCAAAGCGCCAGGGAATTTCGGAAAAATATCTGGAGCAGATCATCTCTTCCCTTTCGAAATCCGGTCTTGTGAGATCTGTGAGAGGAGCCCAGGGCGGATATCTTCTCACAAGAGAGCCCAGAGATTATACTGTTGGAGATATACTTGAAGCAACAGAAGGACCATTTGCGTCTGTAGACTGCCTTAAGGATGATGGCATGTCTTGCGCCAAGATGGGCATGTGCGTGACTGTAAGAGTCTGGAAACAAATAGATGATGCAGTTAAAAATGTCGTCGATAATGTAACTCTTCAGGATCTTCTTGACTGGCAGGCCGAAGGAGCCGACCAGTATGTGATTTGAGGCTGCTTATGATAGAAAATATTTTATCAGCTGTAAGTCTTATAGCAGGAGCTGTGGCTGTCATTTATCTGGTTCATCGTACAAGTGCTGATATAAGGAGATCTGAAGAATTAAGGAAAAAGAAGGAAGAAGAATTAAAGAAGGAGCATCCCGATGAGGATGTTCATATAGAGTCTTGGAGCGAAAGAATGAAAAGGGTCTTTATAGAACATGCAAGAGACAGCTTCAAGAATATCTGATGATTGTCTATTAAGAAATTATTATGCCAAAATAAGCGCCTTAGATATGCAGCCGGGGAAATAGTGAAGGCTACGTATCTAGAGGCGTTTTTTTATTCCAGATCTATTTTTTCTCCGTTAATGACTGCCTCATCTATGTCATTTATGGGAATGACAAGACATCTTTTTCCATCAATGAAAGTGGTCATTACATCTTCGCGGCTTTGATCCGGAACTCTTAATAGAATGGGAGGGAGAGCATCATTTGTCTTTAATCCGGCTTCCTCCATCTGGCGGTTGAGCTCGACAACTTTGTTCTGAAGAGCCTTCTTTTCGAGTTTAAGCTCACCATTTTTCATGATATGGGAGTCGATAAGCTCTTCAGCCTGTGGCAGAGAATTCTCGAAATATTCATCGTATTTTTCAGATATGAGTTTTGCATCATCTTCGGAAAAACCACTATCTTCAAGAATTGATGCAGCATCATCGCCGGAAAGAGTTATAGCTTCTTCATTATCTTCCTTCTTTTGCTTCTCAAGTGTGACAAAATCTGAGATATTCTTTTGAACAGTAAGAACTGTATCCATTTTTTCATCTTCATCTCCTGGAGCAGTAGATGCTACCATATCAGTGAAAAGAGAGCATTTTTGAGCTGAAGTGAATTCGCTCTTTAGACCCAGAACATCTTCCCAGAGTTCTGTATGGGGAGATTTGGTATCTTTTGTGTAGATAAGGCAATGGTGTATATCAGATGCTCTTTCACTGAAGCATGGGAAGGTAAAGGCGCTTTCAGGAAGACCGACGACCCAGTCACGCTTAAGTGCTTCAAAACGGCTGTCATCTTCGTCAAAGCCCAGAACCTGTTTAGAAAGATCAACAGGGCAGATGGCACAGATAATATATTCATAGACATCGACAGAGTCATCGAGAGCAATATTATCCTTGGTCTTAAGAGGTATATCATAGGCGTCCTTATAAAGAAGGATAAGATAATTATCAGGCTTATCATAGGACATTATGATACTGTCATAGAATTCATTAAGGATATCATCATCATCAAGCCCGCTTTTAAGAATTTTAAGAAGCTTTCCCTGAGGACCATCCTCTTCTTCGGCAGTTTGCGTAAATTCAAGATCCAGGAGGTTATTCATGAGCTTTCCGGACATGCACTTTTTGGCAATCTCAAGATATCGGAAAATCTCTTCATCTGAAAGATTAAGAAAAGTATCACGGAAATTCAATATTTTTTCCTTATTGCTGTTAACATAGCAGCCTGTAAGACGGGAAAAACTGGCTCCTTCTTTGGTGAATCTTCTCTTTATTTCTGTTATGTCTTTTTTATTCATAACTTTTCCTTTCAAAAATCCGTGGCTCATATCGTTAAAAAAGCCCTATTATTATAAATTTTTATCATTCAAATCTCAACTTAATGTCTTGCGAATGTGTGGCACGTGATATAAACTTAAACAAGCAGAATTTCGGGAGGTAAGTAAATGGATTTGCTGAAAATCAAAGAATTATTTAAAAATACCGCTTTATATGCAGATAAAGAAGTAAAGGTCGGCGGATGGATCAGATCTGTGAGAGCATCAAAGAATTTCGGATTCCTTGTAATTTCAGACGGCTCCTTCTTCACACCGCTTCAGGTGGTTATACATGATGACATGGAGAATTTCAAAGAGCTTTCAAAGCTTAATGTTGGAGCAGCTGTGATCGTATCAGGAAAGCTTGTCCTTACTCCGGAAGCAAAACAGGCTTTTGAGATCCAGGCTGATACTGTAAGCGTTGAGGGAGACAGCACTTCAGATTACCCTCTTCAAAAGAAAAGGCATACGCTCGAATATCTCCGTACTATGCCTCATCTTCGCCCAAGGACAAATACATTCCAGGCCATATTCAGGATAAGATCCCTGGCAGCTTTTGCTATTCATAAATTTTTCCAGGATAGAGGTTTTGTATATGTGAATACACCTCTTATTACAAGTTCTGATGCAGAGGGCGCAGGAGAGATGTTCCAGGTAACAACTCTTGATCTTTCAAATTTACCCAAAACTTCAGATGGTAAAGTTGATTTTTCGAAAGACTTTTTCGGAAAGCCGACGAATCTTACAGTAAGCGGTCAGCTGAACGGCGAGACTTTTGCTCAGGCATTCGGAGACATCTATACTTTCGGACCTACATTCAGAGCAGAGAATTCAAATACGACCAGGCATGCAGCCGAGTTCTGGATGATAGAGCCCGAGATGGCATTCGCTGATCTTGAGGACGATATGGAATGCGCTGAGTCCATGCTCAAATTCGTTATAAATTATGTACTTGACAATGCTCCTGAAGAACTTGAATTCCTTAACCAATTTGTTGACAAAGGACTTCTTGACAGGCTTCATCATGTGGCATCATCTGATTTTGGGCGCATAACCTATACAGATGCTGTCAAGGAACTTGAAAAGCATAATGATGAATTTGAATACAAGGTTTCATGGGGAATCGATCTTCAGACAGAGCATGAGAGATATCTTACAGAGAAGATATTTAAGAGACCTATCTTTGTAACAGATTATCCCAAGGAGATAAAGGCCTTCTATATGAAGCTTAATCCCGACGGAAAGACTGTTGCTGCCATGGACTGTCTTGTACCCGGAATCGGAGAGATAATTGGCGGAAGCCAGAGAGAGGATGATTATGACAAGCTTAAGGCAAGAATCGAAGAGCTTGGCATGAATGAATCTCAATACGATTTTTATCTTGATCTAAGAAAATACGGAAGCACCAGACATAGCGGATTTGGACTGGGCTTTGAGAGATGTGTAATGTATCTTACAGGAGCAGGAAATATAAGAGACGTTCTTCCTTTCCCCAGAACTGTTGGAAACTGTGAACTTTAATAAAGGAGCTATGTATGGATGGATTAATCATACCGGACGGGTATAAGCCGATACTTAATTTAAGGGATACAGAGATCGCCATTAAACAGGTGAAGGATTTTTTTCAGCAGATTCTTTCAGCAGAACTGAATCTCCACAGAGTAACGGCTCCGCTCTTTGTTGATCCGTCAACCGGAATGAATGATAATCTTACAGGTACAGAAGAACCTGTAAGTTTTGATGTTCATAATACAGAGCAGCATCTTGAGATAGTTCAATCTCTTGCCAAATGGAAGAGATTTGCTCTTAAAAAATACGGTTTCTTCAAGGGCGAAGGCATCTATACTGATATGAATGCCATAAGGCGCGACGAGCATACTGATAATACACATTCTATATATGTCGACCAGTGGGACTGGGAGAAGATAATAGACAGGGATGACAGGAATCTTTTATTCTTTGAGTCGGTTGTGAAAAAAGTATATGGAGCTATTTATCTTACTGAGCTTTATATGTCTAATCTTTATGAATATATAAAGACTACTCTTCCTGAGAATATAAGCTTTATCACGTCAGCTGAGCTTGAGGAGAAATATCCAGATCTTACTCCTCACGAGAGAGAATATGAATATACAAGGCTTAAAGGAGCAGTATGCATAGAAAAAATAGGCTGGCCGCTAAAGTCAGGAAAGCCTCACGAATATAGAGCTCCTGATTATGATGACTGGAATCTTAACGGAGATATTCTGGTATATGATCCTATAATAGATACTGCACTGGAGCTTTCATCAATGGGAATAAGAGTAGATGCTTTTTCCCTTATGAAACAGCTTGATGCAAGAGGATGCAAGGAGAAAGCGGATCTTCCTTTCCAGAAAGCCATACTTGAGGATAAGCTTCCTTTTACAATAGGAGGTGGAATAGGCCAGTCCAGGATCTGTATGTTCTATCTCAGAAAGGCTCATATAGGAGAAGTTCAGGCTTCTGTATGGCCTGATGAGATCGTTAAGGAAGCTGATTTAAAAGGCATTCCTATCCTTTGAAAATCGGAGAAATAAATGAATATAGACCTTCTTAATAAGGAACAGCTTGAGGGAGTCACTACTACGGAAGGTCCGGTCCTTATTCTTGCAGGAGCAGGATCCGGAAAGACCAGGGTTCTGACTTACAGAACGGCTTACCTCATAGAAGAATGCGGCGTAAAGCCATATAACATAATGGCTATAACCTTTACTAATAAGGCGGCGCAGGAAATGAAGGAAAGGATAAACGGACTGCTTAATGCCGATGCCGGCATGGTCTGGGTGAGTACCTTTCATTCGGCCTGTGTCAGGATCATAAGAAGATTTGCTGACAGACTGGGTTATGGCTCAAATTTTACAATATATGATTCAGATGACCAGAAAAGGCTTATGAAGCAGGTCATGAATGATATGCAGCTTGACAGAAAGAGATGGAATGAGAAAACATTCTTAAACCAGATATCTTCAGCCAAGGATGAGCTTATTACTGCAGAAGAATATCTGAACAGATTTTCAGGCGACTTTCCGTCACAGATGACCGGAAGAGTCTATATGGAATACCAGTCAAGGCTGATTGCCGGAAATTCCATGGATTTCGACGACCTTATCATGAAAACCGTTGAGCTCTTCAGACAATGTCCCGATGTTCTTCAATATTATCAGGAAAAATACAAATACGTCATGGTGGATGAGTACCAGGACACAAATACTGCTCAATTTGAGCTTATAAGGCTTCTTTCCGGCGGCAGCAGAAATCTTTGCGTTGTCGGAGATGATGATCAAAGTATCTATAAGTTCAGAGGAGCAAATATCTATAACATATTGAATTTTGAGAAATTTTTCCCTGATGCAAAGGTTATAAAGCTGGAGGAAAATTACAGATCTACCGAAGTCATACTTGATGCCGCAAATTCGGTCATTAAAAATAACAAGGGGCGTAAGATAAAGAAACTCTGGACCGAGCACAAGGGCGGGGAGAAGATCGGCATATACGGGCTGGATGATGCCTATCAGGAAGCCGAATTTATTACAAATGATATCATAAAGCAAGGCAGGCCTTACAGCAATTCAGCCGTTCTGTATAGAACAAATGCTCAATCCCGGGCCATAGAGGAATGTCTCTTAAAGAAAAATATACCTTATAAAATTATTGGCGGCATAAATTTCTATTCACGACTTGAGATTAAGGATATATTGGCATACTTAAGAGTAATTCTTAATCCGGCCGACGAGATTTCGCTTAGAAGGGTTATAAATGTCCCTAAACGCGGAATTGGGGATGCAAGCCTTACTAAAATAGCTGCTTTTGCAAAGGCGAATGGTCTCACCTTTTACGAAGCTCTTGAAAAAGCTGATAGTATTCCATCTCTTGGAAGGGCAGCTGCTTCAAAGATCAGAAGTTTCACTGATCTTATTAAGGAGCTCGGAGAAGAATCAGGTGGAGAGGTCGCACCTCTTATCAGAGATGTTTTTGAAAAGACAGGTTATGCCGATGCACTTAGAGCAGAAAAGACAGATGAAGCCGAGTCAAGGCTTGAGAATCTGGAGGAACTTTTTGCCAAAGGCAGTAATTATGATGAAAATGCTGAAGAACCCGGTCTTTCGGGATTCATGGAAGAAGTTTCTCTTGTTGCATCAATAGACAGCCTTGATGAAAGCGATGATTATGTCGTTTTAATGACTCTCCACAGTGCTAAAGGACTGGAGTTTAATAACGTTTATATGGCCGGCATGGAGGACGGACTATTTCCGGGCTACATGACGATCATGTCAAATGATGCTGAAGAAATGGAAGAGGAGAGGCGGCTTTGCTATGTCGGTATTACCCGGGCTAAGAAAAGGCTCACTCTTACCTATGCCAGACGGAGAATGATCCGTGGCGAGATGCAATATGGATCGGTTTCAAGATTCATAAAGGAGATCCCCGAAGAGCTTTGGAGAAAAGGTTCTCAAACTCCATATGAGATGGGACTTGTCAGAAAAAAACAAAGCCAGACAGTGTATGCCAAGGCAGTCAATACCAATTATCTATCATCACAGGGATTCGGTACAAAGACTGTTAAGAAACTTCCGGCCTATAAGGAAGGTGACAGGGTTCGACATAGAAAGTTTGGAGATGGAACAGTTTCACTTATAAAAGAGGGCAATAAGGATTATGAAGTTACTGTCGACTTTGATAATTATGGAGTAAAGAAGATGTTCGCATCTTTTGCCAAGCTTGAAATTATCTGACAAAGCCATGAGGCTTTATGTTATACTTTTAGTTGAGTAATTGTGTGTCCTGTTTTAGTGAGGTAATGGCTATGAAGAAAAATTCATTAAAAAAGGTTTTGGGCGTAATTGCTGTAATTCTTGTAATCGCTGGTGTCGTCTATGCCCTGTATTGCTATTTCAAGCCGGCACTTGAAGACGATTTTGAGGAAGATCTTGATGATGCATTCGGTGATGAGCCTCATGAGGAGGATGACAAGGCTTCCGGAAACGGCAGCGATTTTGACGAAGATGAATTTGAAGAGGAATAATCGTGAAAAAAGGTGATCTTTTAACTGGAAGTGTCGAAAGTCTTCGTTTTCCTAATATTGGAATCGTTGAGACAGAAGGTACAAAGGTTAAGGTTAAGAATGTTCTCCCCGGAGAAGTTATTGAATACAGGCTTTTGAAATTAAATCACGGATCAGGTAAAGGACGGCTGCAGAGGGTTCTACAGCCGTCTTCTTTTGAAACAAGGGAAAGTTGTCCGCATTTTCGTATCTGCGGTGGATGTCTGATGCAGACTGTTCCCTATGAAAAGCAGATATCTATCAAGGAAGATATGATGAAGAACCTTTTCCATGATGTATTGGGAAACAGATTCGACGAGATCTATGAAGGCATCATGAAAAGTCCCGAAGAGACCCGTTACAGGAATAAGATGGAGTTTTCATTCGGAGATGAGGAAAAGGACGGCTCCCTGCGGCTGGGTCTTCATAAGAGAGGGAGCTTCTACGATATTGAAGAAGTGAGAGACTGCAGGATATGTGACAAGACATTTAATGAGATCCTTTCGATCACAGCAGATTTTTTCCGTGAAAAAAATATCACTTATTTTCATAAGATGAGTCATAAGGGCTATTTAAGGCATCTTCTGGTAAGGAAGAGTGTTAGTCGGAAAGAGTATCTTATAGATCTTGTTACATCAGATCAGGTCGTGGGCTTTGATGAGGATGCAGTACTTAACGAATGGAAAGAAAGGCTGCTTTCTTCTATAAGTGGAATCTCAGGAATACTTCATACTCATAATAATTCTTTAAGTGATGCAGTAATAAATGAGCGAACTGATATTATTTTTGGCAGGGACTATATTACAGAGAGAATTCTCGGCCTGGATTTTAATATAAGCCCCTTTTCTTTTTTCCAGACTAACAGTCTCGGAGCAGAAGTTCTCTATTCTCTTGTAAGAGATTATGCCCTGACTTCCGGCGGTGAAAAGCCGGACGAGATCTTTGACCTCTATTCAGGAACCGGAACTATTGCCGAGATTCTTTCACCATCTGCAAGACATGTGACCGGCGTCGAGATTGTGGAAGAAGCTGTAGAGGCTGCCAGGGAGAATGCCGGGAAGAACGGCCTTAATAACTGTGATTTCATTGCGGGTGACGTTTTCAAGGTCTTAAATTCTCTTTCGGAAAATCCGGATCTCATTATTCTTGATCCGCCCAGAGATGGAGTTTCTCCCAAGGCTCTTAAGAAGATTCTTTCATATGGCGTCGACCGCATAATCTATATTGCCTGCAAGCCTTCAAGTCTTGCCAGGGACATACCTGTCATGCGTGACAATGGCTATAAGCCAGAACGTCTGTCCTTCGTGGATATGTTTCCGGCAACGCAAAACGTCGAAGCAATCTGTATGTTTTCACTCGGAAAATATTGAACAATAAAAAAGGGAGAGAGTAATGAATAAATTTTTTAGGTCAATGCGCAGATTCCAGATATGGGCCGTAATTATGGGAGTTACAGCTAATTTTGCCCTTCAAGGCGGAGCTATAGTACTTCAGAAACTGATAGATGCCTTCTCTCAGGGAAACTATTCAGCTGTATCTAAGTATGGATTGGAAGATGGTATCCTTTTAATTGTTGGTGCAGTATGCATTTCTGCAATGCAGTATTCTTACAGATATATGCAGACGTCAGGTTCCTTCCCCCTCAGAAACTCCGTATTTGGGAAAATGATAATGAAGCCGTTTTCAGTTCTCAATAATTATAAAAAAGGAGATCTTGCAGCAATACTGACGGAGGATACATCAAAAATATCACTGACATATACATATGATTCTGCAAATGCTTTTGTAATGCTGGTGCAGGTTATATTATGCATAGGGATTATCGCATATTATAATCCAATCATTGCTCTGATTTCTGTATTAGTGAGCATAGGCGGAATGTTCTTTGTAAATTTTATAGGATCAAGAATCGGAACATATGAGGTAGAATTTCAGAACGTAAGCGGTGATGAACAGAGTAAACTTCTTAATGTATTTGAAAATTTGTCAACGGTAAAAATGCTCGGAAAAGAAAATTATGTTCAGAGTGGGTATGGAGATATTCTTGCAAGAAAGGATAAAATCAGCCGTAAGGAATCAAGACTTTATGCAGTCTATGCCGGAATAATGCTGTTATGCTTCAACAGCCTTCCGCTTCTGTCACTGCTTCTCAGTGTTCCGTTTCTGATACAGGGAAGAATGAGTATCGGTGCGGCAATTGCGGTATATACAGAAGTAAGCTGCATAAATGAACCTATGGGAATGATAGGGATGTTCTTTAATGACAGAAAGATTTCTAAATCGCTGGAAGAAAAAGACAAGGAATTTATTGAGTCTGATGATGAAAAAGCTGAACCGGTTGAGAAAGCTGTTAATAAAACTTCTGATGAAAAATTCAGTTCACTGGAATTTGCGTCCGAGTATTATCAGATGGGAGATAAGAAACTTCTGCAGAATATAAGATTCAGCATAGAACCCGGGAAAATATATGCAATTACGGGGGAAAGCGGAACGGGTAAGTCTACAATATTAAATCTGATAACTGGCTCTGTTCCTGCTGGGCAGACATGCAGTGTAGAACTGAATAAGCAAAGAATTGGCGACATGGATCCGGAGAGTATATATGCGGTTGTCAAGGAAGCGGGACAGAAGAATCTTCTTTTCGCTGATACAATAAGGGAAAATATCTGTCTGGGTGATGAATTCAGCGTGAGTGATTATAATGAAGCAGTTTCAGCGTCCTGCCTTGATACTGTAATAAGCAATAAAGGCGAGAGCTTCAGAATAGATGATAAGGCAGGAAATATATCGGGAGGTGAGGCACAGAGAATTACCATATGCAGAATGCTTATAAGAAAGCCGTCACTTCTTCTTCTGGATGAACCCACTTCTGCATTGGATGAATCAACAGCCAAGAGTATGACGGAGAGAATAATAAGCTATGTAAAGAAATATAATATGACTCTTATTGTTGTTACGCACCGAAGAGATTTTACTGAAAAGGCAGATCAGATAATACAGATCGGATGAATAAATTAAAATGTTCAGGCCAGGTGCTTAGTAGTGGTATACCTTTCTGTACTTGACCCACATATAAATAGTAAGAATCAGGCAGAGGACATTTGACACTACGACTGCACACCAGAGACCGTCGGGACCGAATACAGCCGGAAGGACATAGATAGAGATCAGCTGGAGAAGCAGAGATCTTGCAAATGATAGAATGGCCGATATTTTTCCGTTGTTAAGGGCAGTGAAGAAGCCTGATCCGAATATATTGAAGCCCATAAAGATGTATGAGATAGAAAATATCCTGAATGCGTGAAGAGAAAGAGCGTAGAGCTTTGCGTTATAGCTGACGAATATTCTGACAAGTACTGGGGCGGCAAGCTCGGATATACCCGTTAATAGCAATGAAACTATGAAAAAGAGCTTAATTGAAGTCTCAAAGAGATTTTTAAGCTCTTTTTGATTATCAGCCCCGTAATGATAGCCTATAACCGGAGTTATTGCCATAGTGTATCCGAAATATATACCGACGAAAATGAAATTCACGTACATTATGACGCCATAGGCTGCGACACCGTTTGAGCCAAAGTATTTCATAAGCTGAAAGTTGAACAGCATACTTACTATAGAAGTCGCGGAATTCGAAAGAAGCTCGGATGAACCATTAGTGCAGGCTTTAAGAATTGCCTTACCATCCATATGTGTCCTGACGAGATGAAGGGTGGAAGAGTTCGGCATAAAGAAGTAAATCAAAGATATTAAACCGTCGCTGGTCTCGGTAATTGCGGTTGCGGCAGCTGCTCCGGACAGACCGAATCCGAGAACGCCTACAAAGAGCCAGTCCAGAAACATATTTGTGCATCCTGCCATAATAGTTACGGCCAGACCTAATTTGGGCTTTTCAGCTGTGATAAAGAAACTCTGGAACATATTCTGCAGCATGAAAAAAGGCAGGCTTACCATATTGATTCTGATGTAAAGCACAGCGTAGGGCATCATTTCAGGAGTTGCACCTAAAAGACCGGACATTTGCGGGGCAATAATAAAACCTATGATTCCCAGAGCCGCCCCTATTCCGAAGACAAGATAGGTGATCAGGGAAAAAATTTCAAGGGCTTTTTTTTCTCGATTCATTCCTAAAAGCATTGAAACCAAAGCGGTTCCTCCGGAACCAAACATAAAGCCTACTGATGAAAGAATCATTATGAATGGCATTGCAAGGTTTAAGGAGGCGAATGGCAGGGCTCCGGCATAATTCGATACAAAGAAACCGTCAACCACGCCATAGATCGAAGTAAAGATCATTGTTCCTATTGAGGGCAGGGAAAAACGAATCATCCTGCCCGCCGTGAAATGATCTGACAGCTGTATTTTCTTTCTACTCATAAATGCTCCTAAAAAACCCGATTCACGATCTTATCAATAATAATTATCGATCTGACATTCTGTTTACTATATCCTTTAAGGCATCTCTGTATCTTATATTAAGTTCCACAAAGAGACTGCGATCCTCCATGGACCAGCTGTCAAAGATGGACTCCTCCATTTTCTGGAAGGGAATAATTAATTTATCCACAATGGCCCGGCCGGTTTCAGTGAGTTCAAGACTTCGCTTTCTGCCGGATTTTACTGCTCTTTTTAGCCAGTTCTTTTTTTCCATATTTGTTACAGCTGAATTAACAGTCTGCTTGCTCATACCTGAGATTGCTATAATATCGCTCTGTGATATGTTTTCTTCGTAATCTACCAGAAGATAAAGAATAAGCATCTCGCTGTCGGACAGTCCCATTTTTCCTGCAGCCTTGTGATAAAGGGAATCGATCTCGTCCGTTATGATATTAAATTGATGAAGTGTTTTGGCGCTGTTCATATAAACTCCTTTTTGAAAGTCCGAAATCGGACATTAAAAATTATAGTCTGATTTCGGACTTTTGTCAAGCCATGATTCCTTTGTTATAATTTGAGTCATAAAGGAGGGAATATGGGAAAAAACTTCAGAATCTTTGAAGAAGCCACAGACACGGCCGTCTATCTTCCTGCTTTTATATGAGAAGAGAACCGCCAAAGGAATTGACTGGATGCTCAGGAACAGCCGGACGGACTTCTTAATCTTAAAGATGCCTTAATATATCCCATAATCCCAGGAAAATGGTGTCCGGCAGGAAGGAAAAAATCCTGAAAAGAGTACCGAATATGCTGGGAGTTGAGACCGGGAAACCGGCCTTGGCATCTCTTAAAGACAAAGATGCGGTAGAGTTCATATGGGCCGGCAGGAAGAAGCCTTTAACGTATTTTTTTCTGCCGGAATTGTATTCAGTCTCTTCAGCTTTACCTATGAACTCGGTTTCTTTCATCCAGTAGGGGCAGACTGCCGTTACTGTGATTCTTTGCGGGAAAAGTTCACGGCCCAGTGATCTGGAATAGCGGAGGAGAAAGGCTTTTGAAGCCGAATAGACATTGAAGTATTGAAGCGGCTTGAAGCCCGCAACGGAACATATTTCCATTATGTGGCTTCCGCGGCTCATATAGGGTAAGGAAAGCTCGGTAATATCGACAGCCGCCTTGCAGTTAAGCATGATCATGCCGTCAAGATCCCTTACTGGTATCTCACCGCTTTTTCCTATACGGCCGTAGCCGGCCGCGTTAATAAGGAATTTTATATTGAGCTTAAGGGATTTCTCTTTTTCGAGGGTATTTTTTTCCTCTGAAAGCTCATTTTTGTATATTTCTATGGATTCCTGATCCTTTAGATCCAGAGAGAGGAGCTTTACCGGAGTGGAGATTTCATTGGAAAGGCTGAAAAGTCTGTCTTTCCGCCTTGCTATAAGCCAGATCTGATCCAGGCCTTCAGGGTCCAGAAGACTGACATACCGTCTCCCCAGACCGGACGATGCCCCTGTGACTACAGCTATATTGAAAAGTTCCATTGAAGCCCTCCTTAAACATAAAAACTTTGATCCGATTTTATAATTCTTAAAAAGATATTTCAATTCAAGAGGCATATTCACATTTTAAATTGTATCTGTTATAATACAAAATAGAATGATAAAAAATTAACAGATTCTTGACGGGTTTACCTAAACGAGGAGAAAAAAAGTGAAGATACTTGTTATAAACTGTGGAAGTTCATCTCTTAAATTCAGGCTTTTCGAGATGGAAAATGAGAAGGTGCTGGCAAAAGGACTCTGCGAGAGAATAGGTTCGGAATTCGGACATTTTATCTATGAGGCCAGTGAAGCAGAACGATTGGAACGCGATGTAGACATAAAGGATCATGATCAGGCTGTAAAGCTTGTGCTTGATACCCTGGTCACTGAGGAACACGGTGTTATCAATGATGTCTCCGACATAGACGCGGTCGGACACCGTATAGTCCACGGCGGCGACAAGTATTCAAGGGCAGCCCTCCTCACACCTGAAGTTATAGAAGACATAGAAGATTTTTCGGCGCTTGCACCTATCCATAACCCGGTCAATCTTATGGGCATTAGAGCCTGCCAGAAATACATGCCTTCGACATATATGGTCGGAGTCTTCGATACCGCCTTCCATCATTCGCTTCCCGAAGAAGCCTATCTTTACGGAATACCTTACGAATATTATAAGAAATACAGGATCAGAAGATATGGTTTCCACGGCATGAGCCACGAATATGTTTCAAAGAGGACTGCAGAAGTCATGGGAGTTCCTTATGACAGATGCAAGCAGGTAGTCTGCCATCTTGGAAATGGAGCTTCTATAACTGCTGTGAAAAACGGGGTTTCAATCGATACTTCAATGGGTTATACTCCTCTTGAAGGCATTATCATGGGAACCCGTTCAGGATCAATTGACCCCGAAATCATAAATGTCATATCAGAAAAGGAAAATCTAAACGTTAAGGAAGTAATGAACATTCTTAACAACAAGTCAGGAGTTTATGGGCTTTCTGACTTCCTTTCATCAGATATCAGAGATCTTTCAAAGGCTTATGGGAAAAATGATCCAAATGCGATAAGAGCGCTTGAAACATATGCATATTCCATAGCCAAATATATAGGTTCCTATGTTGTTATTCTTGAAGGCACCGATTCGATCACTTTTACGGCTGGAGTCGGAGAACACAGTGCACTTGTCAGAAAGCTTGTATGTGAGAAACTTTCATTTCTCGGAGTCAGGCTTAATGATGTTGCAAACCAGAATTGCTGCGGAGAAGAAGCTCTTATTTCTCTTCCGGATTCAAAGATCAGTATATATGTGATCCCTACTGATGAGGAACTTTCAATTGCCAGACAAACAAAGGAACTATGTGATAAGATCGAAGAAAAGGAACAGTAATGACTACAGAAGAGAAATTAAAGGAATTTAAAAACTGGGAATTCAAGATGTCTGCATACAGGCTTGCCATATCAGAGATCAATTTTGACAAGATGACAGTTGCTCCTTCTGGTGGAAATGAATATACAGACAAGAGATGCGCTTTCTTGTCGGGTGAACTTTTTTCCCTTCAGCAGGATGAAAAAATGCTTGAAATAATATCAGACCTTAAGGAAGACGATTCTATTGATTCTGATATAAAGCGGGCAGCAGAAGTATACTATAAGGAGATGATCCAGTCCGTAAGGATTCCGAAGGACTTCTATGTAGAATATCAGAACCTTGTCGCATCATCTCATAATAAATGGCTTCAAGCCAAGAAAGAAAGTGATTACAGCATCTTCGAGCCCTATCTTAAGAAGATAATAGATGAGACCAGGAAGATGTATACATATATAGATCCGGACAAGGATGTTTACGATCAGATGCTCGATGCTTATGAACCGGGGATGAACAGAGAAAAATATGATAAATTTTTTGATGCTCTTAAGAAAGAAATACCTGATCTTATAAAAAAGGTTGGAAAAGCAAAGCAAATCGATGACAGCTTCCTCTATAAGACCTATCCAGTAGAAGGTCAGAGAAAGTTTATGGTTCATCTCCTGAAATATTTGAGATTTGATCCCGACTGGGGTTACCAGGGAGAAACAGAGCATCCTTTCACTGATTCTTTTTCCAAGAATGACGCAAGAACTACGACAAAATATCTTGAAAATAATGTAATATCAGCAGTCCTTTCAACTGTTCACGAATGCGGACATGCCTGGTATGGTCATAATGTTGACAGCAAATATGATGGATCTGTTCTGGGATTTGAGATGTCTTATGGAATGCATGAATCTCAATCAAGACTGTGCGAGAACTATCTTGGCAGATCAAAGGCTTTCTGGGAAGCAAATTATCCTGTATTAAAGGATATTTTCCCTGATCAGCTTGAGGGAGTCTCTCTCGATGATTTTGTAAGAGCCATAAATGTTGCTCGTCCTTCCCTTGTAAGGACAGAGGCAGATGAGCTTACATATCCTATGCATATACTTATAAGATACGAGATCGAAAAAGGACTCTTTGACGGATCAATATCTACCGAAGGGCTCGACAAGACATGGAATGAAATGTACAAGACCTATCTTGGAGTTGATGTCACATCAGATAGAGAGGGCATTCTTCAGGATGATCATTGGGCAGACGGAGCAATTGGATATTTTCCGACTTATGCGCTGGGAACCGCTTTTGCAGCACAGTTCATGCACTCCATGAGAAGTGAAATAGATGTAGACAAGCTTCTCCGTGAAAGCCATTACGATGAGATAATGGGCTGGCTAAGAGACAATATCCAGCATTATGGAAGACGCTATGATGCCAATGAAGTTATTAAACGGGCTACCGGAGAAGATTTCAGCGTATCTTATTACATCGATTATCTGAAAGATAAATACTCGAAACTCTATGATCTTTAAATATTAAAGCTGCAGCCAAGGCTGCAGCTGTTGTTTTTGAAAGGGAAAAATGCTTAAAACACTTTTTAAATATTTCAAACCGCATATGAAGCTTTTTATACTGGATATGGTATGCGCAGTTCTTTCTTCCTTGGTAGATTTAATGTTCCCCATCGTCTCAAGGAAGGCTATGTATGATTTGCTTCCGAATAAGGCTTTCAGGGCTTTCTTTGTAGTTATGTTTATAGTATTTATAGCTTACTTTCTAAGAGCTATATGTTATTACATAATGACTTACTGGGGACATACATTTGGAATAAGGGTCGAATCGGATATAAGGGCTGACCTTTTCAAACATCTTCAGACACTGGATTTCGATTTTTATGATAGAAACAGGACAGGAAGCCTGATGAGCAGGCTTACAGGCGATCTTTTTGATCTTACCGAGCTTGCTCACCATGGTCCCGAGGACTTATTGATATCCATTCTTACTATAATCGGAGCAGTAATAATGATGTTCACGATAGAGTGGAGACTGGCCCTCATAGTCTTAATTCTTCTTCCGATCTTTTTAGCTATAATTGTTGTCCAGAGAGGCCGTCTTTCTGCTACATCAAAAAATGTAAAAATAAAGCTTTCTGTAATTAATGCAGATATAGAATCCAGCCTTTCCGGTATTAAGACTGCCAAGGCATTTACGAACGAGGATGTTGAAAAGAAAAGATTTGATGAGGTCAACACAGGCTACAGAAATTCAAAAAAAGATTTCTATAATGCGATGGGACTTTTTAATGCTTATCAGGAATTTTTTATGGGAATAATGCCGGCGGTAGTTATAGCATCCGGTGGTTATTTGATAATGAAAGGTCAGATGAATTACATCGATCTCATTACTTTTACATTATATGTTTCGACCTTCGTAACCCCGGTAAGGAAGCTTGCCCAGTTCGCAGAAGTTTTTGCCAGTGGTTATGCAGGACTTCAAAGATTCGATGAGCTTATGAAGATCAAACCTACTATCCCTGAGAAAAAAGACGCTGAAATCCTTGATGTAGGTTCGGGCAGGGTAGATTTCGATCATGTAGATTTTTCCTATAACAATGGAAAAGAAGTTCTTAAGGATATTGATCTTCATATAAAGGGCGGCGAGACTACGGCAGTGGTTGGAACTTCCGGCGGAGGAAAGACCACTCTTTGCCAGCTGATTCCCAGATTTTATGATGTGGATTCAGGCAGTATAAAAATTGATGGGAAGGATATAAGGGATGTTACCAAGCAGTCACTTCGAGAAGCTGTAGGTATCGTTCAGCAGGATGTATTTATTTTTCCTGATACAATTATGGAAAATATCCGTTACGGCCGTCCTTCGGCAGGGGACAGCGAGGTTTATGAAGCTGCCAGGAAGGCTGAGATCTATGATGATATAATGGCCATGGAAGATGGATTTGATACCTATGTAGGCGAAAGAGGAACGAGGCTTTCCGGGGGACAAAGGCAAAGGATAGCAATTGCCAGGATCTTCTTAAAGGATCCGAAGATTCTGGTATTGGATGAAGCGACATCAGCGCTTGACACCGTAACTGAAAGAAATATTCAAAAAAGTTTTGAAGAACTCATGAAGGGAAGAACAAGCTTTGTGATCGCCCACAGACTTTCTACTGTGAGAAACGCAGATAGAATAGTTGTAATAGAAAATGGTGAGATCAGGGAATGTGGAACAGAGAAGGAGCTTCTTGAAAAGGGCGGAATCTATGCCAGACTTCACGAGACACAGGAACTTTTTGGAGAGTAGGAATGAAAAGGGAGCTGGAAAAAATGATTATCTCATTTTTTCACAGCCCCTTCTTTTTCATTTAGCTTCCTGATCGTGCAGAAGTTCATAAATTTTTATTGAAAGTGCGTCATTTTCCTTCATTCCAACGAAAATGCAGCCGTATTTGAAGCCGACGGCTTTCTTTTCCTTTCTTATGACCTTGAAGACTGAATCAAGTGTTTTTCCGCTCCAGATCTTGATCTTTGCAGCGAAAGTTGCTCCGATATCGAAATCCTCATTTGAGATAAATGCGATTCCGGTCATTGAGATATCAGTCACATCAACCAGAACGAATCTATGATCAGAACCTTTTGCACCGGGATCAATGCGTTCGCTTTCAACTTCCACATCGATGTCGAATCTCTTGCTTTTTCTTTTTTCTTCCATAGTAATCCTCTTTTTCTAAAATGATTATGTAATATTTGGGGAATTACGAAATAGAATCCTTATCTTTTTTATTATAATATATAATTCACTCTGTCGGCGAAAAATATGTTAAATAGACAATGAATTTTTCTTTATTTACAAATCCTTCTATGGTAAAGGGGATTCTTGAGTTTTAAAGGCTACTGTGATAACCTTTTAATGATTATGTTTTAATGCAGAAATTCTCTGCTTTTATGATTTTGACAGGAGACAATTTATTATGATGAAAGAAGATCTTGATGAGCTCAGAGAGAGAGCGGCAAAGAAGATAAGCGCGGCTAGCTCGCTTGACAATCTTAATGACATCAGAGTTTCTTTCCTAGGAAAGAAAGGGGAATTAAAGAATATTCTCCGCTCGATGAAAGATGTGTCACCTGAAGACCGACCCAAGGTCGGAAAGATGGTGAACGAGGTCAGAGATGCCATTGAGGAGAAGATAAGCGAGGCCAGAAAGGAAATGGAGGAAAAGGCTCTTTTGGCCAGGCTTTCAGCAGAGAAGATAGATGTTACACTTCCTGCTAAGAAGTTAAGAGTCGGACATCCCCATCCTAATACATCAGTGCTTGATCAGGTAGAAGATATTTTTACCGGAATGGGATATAAGGTTGTATCAGGACCTGAGATCGAGAAGGACTACTATAATTTCGAGGCTCTTAATATTCCGGCAAATCATCCCGCAAAGGATGAACAGGATACTTTCTATATTACAAAGGATATTCTCTTAAGGACTCAGACTTCACCGGTCCAGGTAAGAGAAATGGAAAAAGGCCATCTGCCCATAAGAATGATCGCTCCCGGACGAGTTTTCCGTGCAGATGAAGTTGATGCAACACATTCTCCTTCATTCCATCAAATAGAAGGAATGGTTATCGATAAGCACATCACATTTGCAGATCTTAAGGGAACACTTGAGACATTTGCCAAGGAATTTCTTGGAGAGGATACGAAAGTTAAATTCCGTCCTCATCATTTCCCTTTCACTGAACCTTCTGCAGAAATGGATGTTTCCTGCTTTAAGTGCGGTGGCAAGGGCTGCAGATTCTGCAAAGGCGAAGGCTGGATCGAGATACTGGGATGCGGAATGATACATCCTCATGTTCTTGAGATGAGCGGAATAGATCCTGACATATATTCCGGATTTGCTTTCGGAATCGGACTTGAGCGAATAACGCTTCTTAAATATGAGATCGATGATATGCGCCTTCTTTACGAAAACGATGTGCGTTTCCTGAATCAATTTTAAAGAGGAGAATTATGAGAACATCACTTAATTGGATAAAGGATCTCGTCCCGGGGCTTGAATGCACTCCAAAAGAATATATGGATGCAATGACTCTCTCAGGTTCCAAGGTCGAGTTTTTTGAAGAATTTGACAAAGATCTTGACAATATAGTTGTTGGACAGATAGTTAAGATCGATAAGCATCCTGATGCTGACCATCTTGTTATCTGCCAGGTAGACATAGGCAGTAAGACCATTCAAGTAGTTACTGGTGCTCCAAATGTCAAAGAAGGAATAAAGGTTCCGGTAGTACTTGATGGCGGAAGAGTAGCCGGAAACCATGACGGCGAGAGGACTGATGGCGGCATTAAGATCAAAAAGGGAAAGCTTCGCGGAGTAGAATCAGATGGTATGATGTGTTCGATCGAGGAACTTGGCTCTGACAGGAATTTTTTCCCGGATGCACCTTCATACGGACTATATGTATTCCCCGATGATACGGAAATTGGAGCTGATGCTGTCGAGGTTCTTGGTCTTCATGATGCGGCAATAGAGTACGAGATTACATCAAATCGTGTTGACTGCTTCGGCGTCATCGGAATTGCACGTGAGGCGGCGGCTACATTCGGATATAAGCTTAAGCTTCCTGAAGTTCCGGAAACCGGTGATAAAGATGATGTAAATAAATACATAAATGTCGAAGTAAAGGCAAAGGATCTTTGCAGAAGATATTGTGCAAGAGTAGTAAAAAATGTTAAGATCGGACCTTCACCTGCCTGGATCCAGAAGAGACTTAGAGCTCAGGGCATAAGACCTATCAATAATATAGTTGATATCACAAATTATGTTATGGAAGAGTATGGTCAGCCAATGCATGCCTATGATCTAAATACTATTCATGAAGGAAAGATCATAGTAGATACGGCAAATGATGGAGATACTTTTACAACTCTTGATGGTGAAGAGCGCTCCATAGATTCCAGAACCATAATGATTGAGGATGGCAATGGATATATAGGAATAGCCGGCATCATGGGTGGACAGAACTCTATGGTCACGGATGACTGTAAGACTATTTTATTTGAGTCGGCTTGCTTTGACGGAACATCAATCAGGCTTTCTTCAAAGAGGCTGGGTTTAAGGACAGATGCTTCAGGCATCTTTGAAAAAGGTCTTGATCCCAATAATGCCATTCTTGCTCTTAACAGAGCATGTGCTCTTGTAGAGGAGATAGGAGCCGGAGAGGTCTGCGGAGGCACTATAGATGAATATATAGATCCTATGCTTCCAAGAAGAATAAAGTTCGAACCCGACAGATATAATAGCTTATTAGGAACAAATATCGATAATGAAACAATGCTTTCATATCTTAAGAATCTTGAAGTCGGATATGATGAAAATACCAATGAACTCCTTATACCTACCTTTAGACAGGATCTGGTTGGAAGAGCTGACATAGCCGAGGAGATCGCGAGATTTTACGGATATGACAAGATTGCTACGACACTTCCTTCAGGACAGGCTACTGCCGGTGGACTCGGGCTTAAGAATACGATAGACAAGCTCGTAAGAGAAACAGCTGAATTTGCCGGTTTTTCACAGGCTATGACTTATTCATTTGAGTCAAAAAAGGTATTTGACAGACTTCTTATCCCTGAGGACGACAAGGTAAGACAGGCGATCGAGATAGCAAATCCTCTGGGAGAGGACTTCAGCATAATGAGAACAATTTCTCTTAATGGTATGCTGACTTCGCTGTCAACAAATTATAACAGAAGGAATCCTGAAGCATATCTTTTCGAGATGGGAAATATCTATATACCGAAATCTCTTCCGCTTACTGAGCTTCCCGACGAGAGAATGCAGCTTACATTTGGTTTCTATGGAAGCGGAGACTTTTTTAACATGAAGGGAACTGTTGAGGAGATCCTTGACAGAATGGGAATGAAGGACAGGATAAGCTACGATCCGGATTCAAAACGCCCTTATCTTCATCCGGGAAGACAGGCCAATATTATCTATGACGGAGAAGTGATAGGATTCATAGGTGAGGTTCATCCGCTTGTCTTAAAGAATTATAAGATCGGAACGAGATGCTATGTCGCAGATCTGGATATGCCACATATTTATGAGAAGGCAAGCTTCGACAGAAAATATAATGGTATAGTAAACTTCCCTGCATCGACACGTGACCTTTCACTTGTTGTTCCTGATAAGGTCCTTAATCGTGACATAGAGACAGTTTTTATTAAATATGGCGGTGAACATCTTGAAGACTTCCGGCTTTTCGACCTCTATGAAGGAGAGCAGATAGGAGAAGGCTTAAAGTCCATGTCCTATACTTTAAGATTCAGGGCAAAGGACAGAAATCTTGAGGACAATGACGTAAATAAAGCGATGGAATCCATCATGAATGGGCTTTCAGAACTTGGAGTAACATTAAGACAGTAAAGACCAAAGCATTTTGGTTTTGAAAAATAATGGAAGAAAAATGGAAAATTTCGAAGATGAAATGAAGCTGGAAGATTATGATTATTATCTTCCTGAAGAACTTATAGCACAGGATCCTCTGGAAAAAAGATCGGATTCAAGGCTGATGGCGCTCGACCGTGAAACAGGGGAGTGGAGACATAAACATTTTTATGATCTGCCTGAATTTCTGGAACCCGGCGACTGCCTGGTAATAAACAACACAAAGGTTATTCCCGCAAGACTTATAGGAGCTCGGGAAAATACAGGAGGAAAGGTTGAAGTCCTGCTTCTTAACAGAAAGACAGACACAGACTGGGAAACTCTTGTAAAGCCCGGTAAAAAAGCGAGAAAGGGTGACCGCATTGAATTCGGCAATGGTCTTCTTAAAGCTGAAGTAATTGATGTCCTTTCAGACGGAAATCGTATAGTAAGATTCGAGTTCGACGGAATTTTCGAAGAGATATTGGATAAGCTGGGCCAGATGCCTATTCCTCCTTATATCCATCATCAGCTTAAGGACAAGGACAGATACAATACAGTATATGCGAAATACGACGGAAGTGCCGCAGCACCTACTGCAGGACTTCATTTTACTAAAGAGCTTCTTGAAAAAATTAAGGATATGGGTGTCGAGATCGCAGAGGTGACTCTTCATGTCGGCCTTGGAACTTTCCGCCCTGTAAAGGAAGAGGATCTCCGTGATCATGAGATGCATAGTGAGTATTATATCGTGACTGAAGAGGCGGCTGAAAAGATAAATCGAGCTCACGACAATGGTCACAGAGTCATTGCAGTAGGAACTACTTCCACAAGAACACTTGAAACCGTCGGAGACGAAAATGGAAGAATGAAGGCAGCATCAGGCTGGACACAGATCTATATATACCCCGGTTATCATTACAAGGTTATAGATGCTCTTATTACAAATTTTCATCTTCCCAAGTCGACTCTTATAATGCTGGTTTCGGCTCTTGCAGGAAGAAAACATATACTGGCAGCTTACAATGAGGCTGTTAAGGAAAAATATCGTTTCTTCAGCTTCGGTGATGCTATGCTGATCATGTCGGGACTCTCTGAAAAGTGGAAGGAGACAAAATGAATGATACAATAATGTTTCCGGGACTCCATATTACACTTAACCATGTAGGCAGAAGTATAAATGTTTTCGGATACAGGATAGCTTTCTATGGAATTGTGATTGCGATAGGAATGCTTCTCGGAAGCTACATTATACTTAAGGAAGCTAAAAGAAGAGGTTTCAAGGAAGATGATTTCCTTGACATAATCATCTGGTCACTGATTATTGGTGTAATAGGTGCCAGAGCATACTATGTGGCTTTCGCCTGGGATACTTACAAGTATGATCTTCCTAGTATCTTTAATATCCGTCAGGGCGGACTTGCTATCTACGGCGGAATAATAGCAGGTGTTATCACGGCTTTTATAGTAACCAAAAAGAAAAAGATGAATTTTGTCGAGGCAGCAGATATTGCGATCATAGGTCTGCCGGTAGGTCAGTGCATAGGACGCTGGGGAAATTTTTTCAATAGAGAGGCTTTTGGTGACTATTCAGATGGACTCTTCAGAATGCTGATCCCTCTTAATCAAGTGAGATCAAGGTCTGATGTCACTATAAAAATGCTCAATAATACTGTTACTATTGGAAAAACAGAGTTCATAAGTGTTCATCCTACATTTCTTTATGAGTCAATCTGGACTCTCATGGTATTTATAGTCATATTTATCATGAGAAAGCATATTCGCTTCAACGGACAGCAGTTTCTTACATATGTTGTGCTCTACGGCATTGGACGTTTCTGGATCGAAGGACTGCGTACAGACCAGCTTATTTTATGGAACACAAATATTCCTGTGTCACAGCTTTTAAGTGCTCTTGGAGTTATAGTCGGCATTGCTCTTCTTATAATGGGAAATCTTAAGGTTTCAGCAAAGAAAAAGGCTGGAATTATTGCAGATAGCGATAGCAATTCGATTTCAGATGCTGAAGAAGTTGACAGAAAATCTACAGAAAAAAATATTTAAAATAAAGAAACAACTGCCTTCAGGTAGTTGTTTTTTTTTCAATTGAAATCTAAAATTAGCATAGGGGAAATGTTAGATTTTCAGAGGACTTATATATGGGTAAAAAATTCGGAAAGAAAAATAAAAGTGCAAAAGGCGGGAAAAGTGCTCTATTAAAAGGGGCCGCAGCCGCAGGTACAGTTTTAGGTACAACCATGTATGCGGAAAACAATATGGTCTATGCTGCGGAATCTCAGGCTGATTCAGAAATCACTGACAGACTCGAAAGCATGCTTGAGAACTCCAAGGTTTCTGAATCGAGAAAAGAGATGGTTTCTCAGGAGGACTATCAGCTATCCGCATCTCTTTCAACTTCTGGTTCTAAGTTATCTTCCGAATCTCTTTCGGCTTCCGGCTCTAAATCATTATCCGAATCAATGGCTTCTTCCGAATCATTGTCAGCATCTCTTGTTCGGTCGGAAACAGATAAGAGTATGTCTGAAGCAATATCATCGGCTGAAAATGACTATGCATCAGCATCAACATCTTTTTCTGAAGCAGGACTGGAAAGAGAGTATTTGGAAGGTCTTTTAAAAGATATTCAGAAATATGAAGAAACAGTGCAGAATGATCTTAAGGATCTTCGAGCTACTAATACATGGCTTAATTTAGGAAATTTTTACTCCGATGGAAACGATCTTGCAAATGCAATTGTAAGATACAGACTTTATCAGGAAAAGAGCGTTAAAAATATTGAATTTGGTAAATGGGATTCCAGCGAATATACCAATAATCATATAGTGGTAAAATACATAGATACTGACGGAAACATAAAATACAGGTACTTTGATTATGTCACTGTCGATAAAGACGGAAATGCCCTTGTGCCAGGTATAACTGATAATGGAAATCAACATGATAATCCAAATGTAGTAGATGGAATAATGGTTGTAGAAAAACACCAGAGTTATACTGATAGCTCGGGTCGTGTTCTGACATGGGAAGATCAGACCGATGAAAAGGGAAATACAAAACGTGTTTATTATATTGATGGTAAAGTAACAAATGAAAAAGTTACAGAAGAAGAGAATGGTAATATTACTGTAGGAGATGAAAATGCGAGTAAGCATGTAAGTCCTTTTTATGATATATGGGGTTGGAGGACAGGCATTTATGAAAATGATGATTATTATTACTCGAGAGATGAAGATAAAGACTGGTATTACAGACTTGACCAGTACTCTCTTTTTGACGATGAGCAGGGGAGAAACAATGCCTATTACCAGATATATGCAAATAAGAGTGATAGAAATGCGGGAGTAATTGAAAATAATCAATTTATTGAACTCAAAGATGAAAACGGCAGTAATGTTAGTTTCGAATTAGTTAATTTTGATGAAAATAATACCTGGAAATGGAGAGGGAAATCACAGACAGTAAAAATAAATGGTAAGTATTATTATTACTATACATCGGTTATAAAACAAGATGCTTATGGAAATTATTATTTTCAGGGATATATTACTGATAAAAATGCTGATCGTTATTGGGAAGCAAAAACGATTCCATTATATAAAGCTGCTAGAAAAGATACATTTACAGAAAAGTTCGTTTCTGTTGATGATAATGTTACTTATAAAAACAAGAATGGCAAAGAACTTAACGGAAACTTTGGCGAAAAAGGAACCTATTATTTTTCAGAATTTGAATTTGATAATGGAGAAGATGATTATCATAAGTCAAGAAGTGAATTTACTTCAATATCGGAATCTGTTAGCGTTGTAATTTCTGAATCTGATTCTCAAAGTGAATCTTTCAAAGATAGTACATTAAAAAGCTTATCTGAGTCAGAATCTGCAAGTAAGAGTGACTCTGAGTCAACGAGTGCGAGCAAATCTGAATCAGAGTCGGTAAGTACAAGTGAAAGTGAATCAGAGTCAGTAAGTACAAGCGAAAGCGAGTCTGCAAGTGAAAGTGAATCCGAGTCCACAAGTGCAAGCGAATCTGAATCGACAAGTGAAAGTGAATCAGAATCAGAGTCAGTAAGTACAAGCGAAAGCGAGTC
>Ga0256406_1000221_pt1 | contig 110827 bp, 53 predicted proteins | sample RumenRJG_03DNA_FD_185986 | JGI IMG/M metagenome (GOLD analysis project Ga0256406, IMG submission 185986) | Bovine rumen microbial communities from Lethbridge, Alberta, Canada - RJG_03 | ecosystem: Host-associated > Mammals > Digestive system > Stomach > Rumen | place: Canada: Alberta...
CATGTCAAGCATCAAGGAGTTTAGTTTCATGGCAGGATCATGCGCATATACGTTGCCAGCTTTACTCGTATAGGCTATACTCATGGCACTCAGCTCCTTCAGCCCACGGGCGATGGTGTCAGAACTGTGATTATTGGATGTTAGTAGGCTCCTGACGGCCATAAGTAACGCCATCGTATTAATCCTCTGCAACAATGAAACGCATGTCGGCCGATGGCTGATGCCGTGTTTTGATGTTACAATAATGGGGAAGAATGACCCTTGCGGCCAAGTGGCTGCGATGGATTCAGACGGTAGTGCGCTGAAAGTGGTTCTTTCGATTTTTTGATGCGTAGTCTTTTGACAATAAAGCATCCGTTTTTATGCAATGGATCACAGAAAAGGCTGCCAGCTGATATGCCAGCTGACAGCCTAATGGTAAAAGTGTTAACTATATCGAGAAAACTACTTTCTCACTTTCTTTGTAGTGCGTGTGCCTTGCTTTACGATGTAAACACCGCCACGAGCCTGGCTCCCGCTAAGCTTCTGACCGTTGAGATTATAGTACTCAGCGGGCTCTGTGGAATCAGTCGATAGGCTCTGTATGCCGTCGGTAGCACTCACCGTGAAGTCTATTGTGCTCATTTCGCTGAAGCCGGAAGTATAAGCTGACCTTACGCCGGCGGTGTGCGTGCCGGCCGAAAGATTGGTAAACTCATACTCAGTCTCGTCCTGCTGTGCCACCTTATTGCCGTCAAGGTATATCTCGTAAGCTCCGTCGAGAGCCGGCATGCGGCTTGTCGAGACATGACTTGCAGGCATATAACCAGGTGTTGCAGGCAGTGCATCGGCATAACCGAAGGCTACGTCGTCAATAAGTAAACATCTGCTCTTGCCAGCCTTGGTCACTGCGCGCAGCGCAACGTACTTGGCGTTGGCCGGAATGTCGTACTCCTTGTATACCCAACTATAGTATGACGTTACCGAAACGCTGTCTATGCGTGTGAAAGCTGACGGGTCTGCCGTAGTGGTAGAGTAGAGAACCTCCACCTGCTCTGGATAACCGTAACCATCGTACGAGCGAGCATAGAAACGATATTTGAAGTTGCGGGTGAAGTGAAGCTTTGGAGTGATGAGCCAGTCGTCCTGGTCGGCGTCAGTAGTACCGAAGTCGGCAAGTGCCTTCTCGCCCGAGTGCGGGCGCATGGTGCTGAAGTAGTCGGCCAGCGTACTGCCATCGCTCTCCTTTACCTGATAAGGATTGAACACGATGAAGGCCATGGGCTGGAAGGCATTAGGCCAAGGCGTGTCGTCGCCTGTGTTGAAAGCACCCGTCGAGGCACCGTCACCGTCGATGTATTGCCAGCCGAGTTTACCCGGCGAATTGATGGTGAAGTCGGTGTGTCCTTCGAAGTCGTCGGCGTAATAGTCGGCATAGTTCCAGATAAAGGTGCGTGCGTTGTCGGCACTTCCGCTATCTATCATCAGGTTGTATGGTTTTACGATGTTCTCGGTCAGTCCCAACGTGAAGTCGTAAGTGTCTTTGTCGGCCAGATTCACCACAGAGTCTATCGCGTTGAAGCCGTCGAGTGTTATGTGCATCTCGTAATTGGCTTTCCACACATTGCTGATGGTGGCTTCGCCGTTTTCATCGAGCGTTGTCTCGTAATAGTGCCTTCCGCCACCGTTTATCAGCACCACCTTGGCTCCATAAGCCTCGTTGTCGGGTGTGTTGGTAACGGCATGAATCTTCACTGTAGTGTTCATCTTGTTGCCGATAGAATCAGATACGACCGGTGTAGAGAGTGTGTCACCGGTGTAGACGGCGGTCACGGCATAAGCGTAGACACCTTTCTCCAGGCCGCCCCACTGGGTGTCGGCATACGAGTGGGCTGCCTGTTTCTCCGAGAGAAGGGTCCATGCGTCCTGATTAGCCTCGTCTGTTGTCTTCATGCGGTACACGTTGTAGCGCACGCGCTGCTGGATAACTTTCTGAGCAATAGGCTCCGGATCAGCAATTTGCTTATTCGAGGCTGCAAGGCTGGTCAGTTCGGCATTGTCAGCTGATGGACGTGAAGCTGAGAATATGAACCTTGGAGCGTTCGCTGCTAAGCTGTCGTCGGCCACAGTATAGGGGGCTGCTATTGTGCGCAGGAGGAAGTTATGGTGAAGACTCTCGCTCGACTGATTGTCCAAATAGCCAAACTGACCTGTGGTATAGTCGGAAGCAAAGCAGTTAGTGTACTGTCTGAACGGATATTTCTGGCTGTCGCCAGCGCCGTCGATGCCTATTCCGAGGAATCCGTAGGATGCTATCGTTGCAAAATAACCACGTGGCGCGTCTACCGATGCAGGCAGCATGAAGGTGTTCCACTGGTCATCCGTACATGGCACATAGGTATTCTCGTAGAGCAAATTGGACGTGGGATTACCGTCATCGTCAAGGTCGAAGATGCGCACAGCTACGCTATAATGCGTCTTTGTGGCTGTTGAGCCTATATAATATTGTATGCCAGAGACGAGCGACGGTGTGCGGTTGATGACTCCGAATACACTATTATTAGTGCCACTCTGCAGTCCGACTGTCGTTGTCAGGGTGCCGTCATCTATACGGTTCACCACTGCATCGTTGGCAGGAGCGTTCCAGCTTACGTTCACCGTGCCGGCATTGGCTGTGTCAACAGCTGCTGTCAGATGCGTGGCCGGACGTATGTCGTCGCGCAGTAAGATGCTGAACGACTGGTCTTTGTCGGCTTTGAAGTTGGTGTTGTAGCTCTTCAGCTTGTTTTTAGTGACGTTTATAGCGTAATAATCGTTCTTGAATACACCTCCGATACTGAATTTTCCTTCTGCATCGGTGACTGCCGAGTAGCTGTTATAGCCGCTAATTTCAACGTCAGCACCGCTCACTGCATCGCCGGCGATATCCTTCACCTCACCTGAAATAGTGTAGGTGGGCAGGGCGGTAAGGGCAATATCCACAATGGTAGTATCATATTGGGCCACAGTGGCCTGTGCCTCGGTATCCTCATAACCTAAAGCCTTGACGCTTACTGCGTGGGTACCTTCTGGCAGATAAGAGAGTGTGTATTCGCCGTTTTCATCGGTTGTGGCCTTGAATTCGCCACCGTTAACCGTTACAGTAGCACCGGCAATGGCCTTGCCAGCAGCGGTCACCGTTCCTTTTATATAGCCTTCGTGGTCCTCAGCGATGACTACGTTCTTGAGGGAGAGACCAAAGTTGGCGTAGAGCGTGCGCTGGAGGAAACTGAAGTAGTAGTAACCGTCTTCGCCAACGATCGGCAAGTTGGAGCGCAGCGTATGGGCATAGCTGCCACTAATGTTGAAGTTGTTGATGCTGTCCTGCTGAGCTATATCCTGACCTTTGCCGAATCCAATAGACAACTGCTCGGTTATCTTCTTGTTGGAGGGATAAGCCTCAAAGGTAATCTTATAATGCTTGTCCTTCAGCAGGTGTATATAAGGTGATATAAGCCAGTTGGCCGGAGCATAATCAGTGTAGTTGTATCCTGAATATGCACCTCCGAACGACCATGGCGATGGATTATTCCATGACCAACAAGCATAGTCGCCGTCGGCATCCACAGTCTTCCATAAGTTGAAGTTTTCCTCTGTTGCCAGCAATGTGTCGGGCACTTCGATGGCCGGACCGAGGATAGCTGTTTCCGAGACGGTGGCATCGCTGCTGTAGCCGCTGGCCTTTGCCACTACCTGATACTGGTATTTGGCCAGTTTGGGAATCGTATTGTCAGTGTAGGAAGTCGTTTTTATGTCGCTCGCCACCTTCACGGAGTCAGGCAGACGCGTGATGTCGTAGGTCAGGGCTGTGGTGTCTATGTATGCATCCAACTTACCTTTGGTGGGTGCAGTCCATGTTACAACAGCGTTAGGCACGGCGTTTTCAACATGCAGATCGGTAACGCTCTGAGGGTCACCGGTGCCGATGTAGGTCCCAACAGTCACTCTGTCGCCGTGTCCCATGTCGTTCACGCCTACCAATCTGTAGTTGTAGAAACCGCGTGATGGCACGTTGTCAGTGTAAGTTTCGTGGCCGCCAATAGTCGGGTTGGCTATTCTGTGAATCTCAACACCGTTACGATAGATGATAATAGAATCGAGATCTTCAAGCGTTCCACCTCTTCCGTAAGTCTTTGAAGGGTTATCCCATTCCAGTGTAGCGGTGAGGGCGCCTCTTTCTCCGGCTGTTACCGTGAAGTTCTGTGGCTTTTGCGGTGCGCTGGCCTCAGCCACCGTGAAGGTCACAGTGTTGCCATGAAGCAGGTCTTTTATGCTTGGCAGCAGTTCAACGGGCGTTACGTGAGCCGTTGCAGGGTCAATGCTGACCAGCTCGGCACCGCTTCCGTGACCGCCAAGCGACGGATGCTGATATAAATAAAGGTATAGCTTGTCGGTGTTATTGTCGAAGAACAAGTCGGCTGCATCAGCGTATTGCAGGGCACCGCCGGGAAGATAGTCGAGAGCACCTACCAAAGTGCAGGCAGCAGTCTGCTTATTCACCTTATAAAGTCCGCCCCAATAGCTAACGCCATACATGCCGCCGTCGTAGTTCATGGCCAGGGCCACAAGGTAATCGGGGAAATCAGGATACTGCTGAGCCTTTTCTGTGTAACGGTCCAGGGTGAAGTTGCCTACCGCAGTTGTGTTTCCCGTGGAAGGATCCAGTATTTGTAATGTGCTGCCGGCACTGCTGAAAGAGTTGCCGCAGTACATCGTTCCGGTCTGGTAGTCGTACTCTTCCTCACCAAAGATAGGCCCCTGAGCAACCGAACCGAGGTCTTTTATCTGCTTGGTTGTCTTGGAATCGAAGTCGTACACCCAGAAACCATCCGCCTCATAGCCCGACATGGTCTGCGTGTAGCGTACATAATAGTACTTGCCATTGACATAGATGCCACCAGCTAACGACTCATACCGTCGCGAAGCGTCGTCTCCGGTAAGCTCAATCGGCTGTACTAATTGCTTGTTAGTCACTCCAGTGTCGCACAACTCATAGGAGTAGATGCCGGGAGAACCGTCTCTTTGAGAGCTTAGACCGTAGACTGTTTGCGCTGACGCATACGTTCCGCTACCCACAGATAGCAGCAACGCGGCCAGAAATTGAAGTGTCTTGTGTCTCATAAACTAATAATTATAATATCAAGTAAATATGTTTTTGTATTTCAAAGAACGTTGCAAATTTATAAAAAAAATAGGTGCAAATGTTAGCAAAAGCCTTAAAAAACGGTCCTGTCAGTTTTTATCTATATAGAATTTAAAGCTATAACAGTCATTTTCATAACATTTTGAAATAAAAATGTGTAATTTTGCAACCGCAACTCAATTATATATCTTAACAGTTTATGAAACACTTACATCTCATTATGACTGCTTTTATGGCTTGTTCAACATTGGCCATGACGGCAATGCCTGCCTATCGGGGGAAGATAAAGCGCATACAACCCGACGGAACAGCAATAACCACATTGCTGATGGGCGACGAACACCACAGCTGCATAAGCACAACAGACGGCTATGCCATACAGATGGCTGACGACGGCTATTATCATTACCTCACCAGACGAGCCGACCAAAGGCTCACAACTGAGGGGATGCCTATAGTAAGAGGTGAGTCTGGACGCTCAGCTGCGGACAAACTGCTTTTGGAGAAAGCTGTCAAGACCTCGGAAGTGATGGCCTTTCCTGCTGCGACACCGCAGACGAAGCATGCTTCAGCAACCCAGACGACGACCGAATTCAGCAAGATGCGCATGCATAATTTCCCTGTTAAGGGCGACTTCAAGGGCATCGTCATCCTCGCACAATTTCAAGATGCCAAGTTCACTTACCCCCAAGCGTACTTCGATCGGATGCTCAACGAGGAGGGATTCAGTGACAATGGGGCCATTGGAAGTGCCCATGACTACTATTATTCGCAGAGTATGGGACAGTTCAATGCCCACTTCGACGTTGTCGGTCCAGTCACCTTATCACACAACTACGCCTATTATGGAGCCGACAAGAAAGATGCTTTCGGCAACAATACAGGTGACGCCGACGGTGCAAAGGCCATTGCCGAGGCCGTGCAGTTGGCTGACAGCCTCGTTGACTACAGCAAATATGACGCCGACGGCGATGGAAAAGTTGACATGGTTTACGTGATTTACGCCGGATACGGCGAGAACTTCGGAGCCGATCCTAATACCATTTGGCCCCATCAGTATGAGCTTTCGGAAGCAGGATACACCATCAAGCAAGACGGAAAGACACTCGACACCTACGCATGTTCGGCGGAACTGTATGGCACAGAGGGAACTACGCCATGCGGAATAGGTCCGCTCTGTCATGAATTTGGCCATGTGTTGGGACTGGCTGACCATTACAACACCACGTCGTCGTACGATTACGAACTTGGAAGCTACGACATCATGGACTATGGCCCTTATAACGACGCAACCAATGTGCCGCCCTCGTATAACGCTTTTGAGCGTTTGTCGCTTGGATGGATGACTCCCCGCATTCTGAAGGACCCCGCCGACGGACTTACACTGAACAATATAGCTACAAGCAACGAGGCTTATGTCATCCCGACAAACGCTCCCAACCAGTATTATCTGCTGGAGAACAGACAGCAAACGGGTTGGGACAAAGCCATCAAAGGCAGCGGAATGATGATTACCCACCTCGATTTTGACAAGAGCAACTGGACGGGCAACACCGTAAACGCTACGTCAAACCATCGCCGTTTTTATCTTGTTTGTGCCGACAACGAGGCTGCTTATGATGCTGTAGCGAAGAAGGAAACGGAGAAAAACGACCTTTATCCATATCTTTCCGACAACATTCTGATTAACGATTCGTTCACCGATGAGAGCAGTCCGGCCTCCGAAACTTTCGGATATGGTGCTCTGGACCGTTGGATAACGGGCATCAGAAACTCTGACGGCGTAGTTTCGTTCGACTATATGAGTAACCATTACAAGACTCCGACCAACCTTCATGCTTCTGAAATCAATGATAACGGGGCCACAATACAATGGGATGACATGGCAAAAAATGCCGGTTATAACGTCCGTTATCACAAAATGGTGTACGAATCGACGATTCCGGTAGCCTATACTGACGGTCAGCACACCCTTGACGCATCTTCGCTAACGCTTCCGACGCTTAATCTGAGCGCCGAAAACGGGCAGTTTGCGGTTATCGTCAAGGCATACAGTCAGGCCGGCAGTACCCCTGTTTTCACCGTAAGTGCCAACGGCAAGAAAGGCAGGACGAGACTTTCGGCTACCCGCCGGAATTATATCTTCCGCTTTGACAATGGTCTTACGCAGACCGATATTACCTTGGACGTGGCTAAAAGCAGCGCTTTCATCGACAGTATCGTCGTTGTCAGGGGTGACGGCTCGGCTTTCTCGGGCGACACCTACAATGTTCCGGTTACCGGAACTGCCGCTTCGACGACAAACGCAGAGGTCAGCGACTCGCTGATAGCAGTCGACACTACCTTGGTGGAAGGCATTCCTGTCAACAGCTATGTGCTTAACGGATTGGAAAAGGATACTTATTATACTGTTGAAGTGCAGACTCGGGGTTCCGAAAGCGCAAAAGAAAGTCCTTGGTCAGACAGTTTAGTGTTTTTCACGGATTTCGCCACGGGCATAAAAACGCCGCGGACAACCGACAGCGACAAGATTCCCGCCGAATATTTCACGATTGATGGCAAAAAGTTAAGCCACGCTCCCCAACGTGGTTTGTACATTGAGAGGCGTGGCAAAACACTGTTTAAGGCCGTAGCCCACTGATTATTACAGTATCACTTTTCTGCCATTGCAGATGTAGATGCCCTTTGTGGGATGTTCAGTGCGGACTCCCTGCAAGTTATAGAAGATGTTGGCGTTGACCGGCATCTTCTTTTTATTTACCTCGTTGATACCAGTCGTATTACCAGTTCCCTCTATATCAACGCAGTCGGCATTGGCTATCTGATTGTAGGAGTTTATGAGCAGTGCCACAATCTGCGTGTTTTCTTTCTTCAAGACCGTCGTTGGCATATCCAGCGTGTAGGTATTTGTAAAGTGGTCGCCCTCTTTCACGGTGCTCGTACCCAAGACATTGGCTATTCCTGAATACGAAGGAGCAATCACCCTTGCCACATCCTGATACCAGATACTGTCGGCATTAATGACCGACGGCTTGTTCTCGAACCCATACATCGCTCCATTGGCTCCTCCGGCATAAGCGTTAATCTGGTCGTAACCGCAATAACCGTTGATTACTCCCGTTTCGGCATGAGTTCTATGCACGTTGTTCTCTATCACCACATAAGCCAGTTTATAGTCGGCTTTATCCACATCCTCACTGAAATATATATCCGTCGTGGCTGTAATCTTCTTAGTTGTGGCATCATAAACGCCTTTGGTCGAAATGCCGACATTGTTGGTCTGTGAGTTCTTTATGTAGTTATAGGTTTCGGGAATATCAGCAGGATCGCCGTAGAACTCAGCATTCCGGTTCACGCTTGCGTGCGGATAACCGGCATTTCCCATGTCGTTATGGATGGCATCAATGTATTCTGAGTAGTCCATAGAGTCGGGCACGTTAGGGTTCCCGTTATAATGAACGGCTATTCCGATGAATCCTTCAGGATGATTAGCCTTCATCCAGGCCATGGCCCCGATACCCCTGACACACCACTGGCACCATGTGCCGGTCGTTTCTTCGGCCACCACGCGCCAGGGGAACGCGTATGTCTTTCCCGTCAGCGATGTTTCATCGCCCTCGCTGCTCACCTTTGCAGTCCAGCCTACATGCTCGTTACGCGGAATATTGACTGTGCAGAGGCTGTCGAGCGTTATCGTGTCGCCCGAGGCGATAGTGCTTTGCGCAGCCGTAAACGTCTTGCTGAACGGCGTCGTGCCATTGTCGGGTGTGAAAGTGAGTGTAAATCCCTTTACTGCCTCATTGTGGGCACTGACCTTGAAGCTCACCGGCACATCGCCACAACCGTCATATGTGCGCCCGAGGCTCACCTGCAATCCTACGTGGGAGGGCACTCCCACAAACACGTCGTCGACGTACAGGGCAGCCTTGTCCTTGCTGTCGTTGACAAAGGCTATGTAGACAGTCTTGCCGGCATAGTCGGACAGGCTCACGGTATGCTGCGTCCATGATGCCTGTTCCTTGCTGACCGTCAGCACGGGTGCACTTTTGAAGCTGTCGGGCACGCAGCCTTTATCGCTTACGTAAATCTTAAATCCGTCGCTGTAGTCCTTGTCACGCGCCATCGACCGGAACGTAAGAACAGCCTTATTGCTTCCTACGGTCACGGCGGGGAGCACCATCCAGTCGTTGGCTGCACCTGCATTCTTATACCACGAAGTGGAAATGGCCACCTCGTTGAGCGAGTCCTTTGGGTCAACGCCATCGGCTACAATCCAGCCCTTGCCCACCTCAAAGCCCAACTTCTGCATGTCGATAGACGGTGTGCGACCGTCTAAGTCGTAGGTAGTTACTCCGTCGGGCATTCCATTGTCGAATCCTGTCTCGAAATAAGCGGTTTGCGCTTTGCCCACGATGCTTGTGAGCAAAGCGATCAAAATGAGAGAAAACTTCTTTTTCATAAGATATATGAGATAGATATTATTAAACTGATGCAAATGTAATCAATATACTGATAAACGGCAAGCTCAAAGCCGGCTTTTCATTTGCTGTCAGTTTCTATCTATACTTAATCTATCCCAATCGCCTGATGAAGTCGTCAAGAGAGTCGTTGCGATTGAGCCCAAACTTCTTACGCAGTCTATAGCGGTTGCTGTTCACGCTGTCGGGGGTCACACTGAGCATCTCGGCTATCTGCTTAGGCCTCACCCCGATACATATATAGGCACAAAGACGAAGGTCATTCTCCGTCAGCTCGGGGCATGTCTCCTTCAGCTTGAGGAAGAAATTGGGATGGACGGCGTTGAAATGTGTCTTGAACCGTTGCCATTCGTCGTCGTTCCTCAGACTCTGTCCAATCACATGGTTCACCTGCTGTACATAAGAGCGTGGTATTAGTCCGTCGTTGGAGAATTGCTGGGTGATGCTGCTAATCTGCTTGAGCACCTCATTTTTGTTGGCCAGGAGGAGCGTATTAGAGCTTATCTCGCTCTCTTTCTGCCTGATATCGTCCTCAAAGTTCTTTCTGTTTACGGCATATATAAGAGCTTCCTGCTTCAAATTCTCGCGCAGTTGCTCATTTTCTATCTTCCTGATCTTGAACCTCTGCCGGTAGTAGATGGTCAAAGCCAGTCCTATGATGAGCACTAAAGCAATGGCAAGGAGTGCAAGATAAAGGTAGTTCGTCTTTATTTGGGCATCCTTTTCCACTAATTTCAGCTTGTCGTTCTGCCGCATTATCTCTTCTCGGGCCTGAGTCTTGGGAATGTCATGTGCCTTTGCGATGGCCGTATTGCGCTCATATTGTTGCTGATATTGCTTAAGGGCCAAATACGCCTGTGGCTGTTTGCCCAACTTGTCATAGCATTTCCACATCAGATAGTAGGCATCCAACATGAAGGTCTCGCCGTCCAACATCTTTGCATACGGTTTCAGACTGTCTATTGTGCTTATGGTCCTGATGTAATCGCCTTGCGCATAGGAGACCTTAGCGCGGGCTATATAGAGCAGAGTAGTGAAGTACACATTGCCTTGAAGATGTTTGCTAATAAGCTCAGCGCCTGCGTCGCATGCCCGCATGGCACCTTTCACATCGCCGGTCTTCACAAGCAGCTCGCTAAGATTGGTATAGTCCTGAAGAGTCAGGGCCCAGTCGTTGCCGCCGTATAGTATGCTCTTCTTTATCCAAGCTGTCTTCTGGTGCAAGTCATCAGTCAGTAATGCACGGAAGAAGTATATACGGTTGAGCGAGAAATGTGCTTTCCGATAATGCTGTTCGGCCAGACCCAACTGGTCGCGTGCCTGAACAATGTCGTCTATGTCATAGAACAGCTGCACTAAAAGCAAGTAGGTGTTGCCCAAGAAGAAGTTGTCGTCATAGCGTTTCAGCACATTCAGGGCCTTGTTGCAATAGTTATAGCAAAGCAGATATTGTCCTAACCGCTCATAATTGCCTGCCAACTGATAGTAGATAACGGCTAAATCATAGTCATATTCAGGGCGGCAAAGCTTTTCGGCCCGTAGCAATTGCTTGATGCACTCGGCCGGCGAACGGTCTAACTGACTCATTCGAACATCCCAAAACAGGGCACGGGCCTGCAGTTGGGTATTGTTGCCGGCAAGCTTCTTCAGTTGACTTAAATCCTTGACTTGGGCTTCCGAACGGCGATTCTCACGGTCGAGGGTGTTCAGTCGTTCTGCAATATTGTCGAAAGGTTTGCTCAGTGGCGAAAAGTAGTAGTTGCCTGCGCGCGACAATGTCACGACAAACAGCATCACGATTGCTAACAGTAAACCTTTAATTTCGTGCATATTTCTTTATTTTTGTGCAAAGTTACAACAGAAAATCGACATTTCCAAACATCATAATATAAACTATGACAACAACGAAGGACCTTCTTCCGTATTCTGCCTTGTTTGCTTCGCCCTACAAGATTTAGGATAGCGTATGACCGCATTTGCAATATGGATGCGGGAGACTGTCAAAACTGCGGTACGTGAATCGACAAATGACGTGCCTCAAGCGTCGTAAGATGCACAAAAATCAGGCTGTCAGCATCCGTAATAAAACAAATAATAATGTAAATATAATTCAAACGACATGACAATTTCTGCCGTTTCTGTTATCGTCTGATTGCCAATGACTTACAAATACATGCCATTTGGCGTTGCGAAATGGTCCATTTCAGGATGCAAAACGGGCCGTTTTAGGACGCGAAACGGGCCGTTTTAGAAGCCCAAATGGACCATATTGGAATGCTGTAAAGATATTTCCCAATGATTGTGTAGCAAAAATGGTGTTGGTGAAACAATGAGGAGCGGAACGTGGAGCGTTCTGACACTGTGAATGAATAATCCTGTGCCACAATGAAACGCATGTCTGCCGATGGGTGATGCCGTGTTGTGATGTGACAATAGGGGGAAGGATGGCAATTGTGGCTGCGTGGCTGCGATGGATTCGAGCTATATGCAACGAAAAAGTCCGCCTACAATCACTTGCAGACGGACCTTCTTACGATCTTTTTTACTGGTTGTTAGAGTTTACGCTTATGTTATAATTGAAGAGAAAAATATTTGAGAATACTTCTTCTTGATCGTTTTCTTTATGAATAGCGCACCAACTGCCCCTTCCTTACGACGGTGAACCGTCCGAAGTGGTTGAGGTTGCATAGCTTCTCGACTGAGACACCGCACTTCTCGGCGACGTTCTCCAATGTCTCGCCGGCCTCTACGCGGTAGTAGCGCATCTGCGCACCGCTGTTGGCCTGCTCGTTCTCGGTGCGGCGGGGTTGTGCCTGGCGGCGCACTGCGTTATGGTTGATGTTGCCATGGCTAATCTGTCCGTTGCCCTGGATGTTCTCGCGCGAGTAGCCGCGGCTCGATGCCTTGCCGCGTGCAGCGGTGGCCTGTGCTGACTCGTCGTCGATAGTTGAGCTGCGATAGGTGTAGAAGTCGCCCGTGACATCCTGATTTGGGAAGTCGAACATCAGTGCCGGGTTCAGTGCTACGCCGCAAAGGCGGGTCTCGAAGTGCAGGTGTGAACCCGTCGACCGTCCCGTGTTGCCACCGAGTCCGATGGGTTGTCCGGCACGGACGTACTGGTTCTCGGTTACTATCTGTTTCGACAGATGGCCGTAGATGGTCTCAAGACCGTTGTTATGACGAATGACGATGTACTTGCCATAGCCGCTGGCCTCGTAGTCGACGATGCGAACCTTGCCTGAGAAAGCCGCGCGGATGGTGTCGCCGATGTACACCTTAATGTCCAATCCCTTGTGCCAGCGGCCCCAGCGGCGTCCGAAGTTGCTCGTGATGACGCGGCTCGGGGTGGGCATGCAGAAACCTCTGAGGTCGATGCGGTAAACGTCGGGCATCGGTGTTGCCTTGTGGGCGTAGCGGTTCTCCCATGTGGGGTAGAGGTCGGAAGACGGATTCTCCATCTCCTCACGATGGCGAAGCGATTGAAGAACGATGGTGTCGGCGGCAGCGCTGCGGCGGTCGACCGGTGCCTGGCGGGCCAAGAGGTCCTGAGCGGAACCGGTAACGGCTGAGAATGCCAGTATAGATGCTATTGCAAATGTTCGTATCCTATTTATTATCATATCTGTCTTTTAGAGCGGTTGTCAGATTGGTATTATGGGAAATACTTGATAGTGGTTGTCCCCATAGAACGTCAAATATTGTAATTTGGGCAAAACAAAAGTCCAAAATTAAAATTTGAACATTGCAAAGTTAGCAAAAATATTACGAAAATGTTTCACCCTTAACGTATTTTATTTCGTTTTTAACACAAAATGTGTGCGTTAACATTACTGCTTTATTCTTTCTGAAACGTTCCTATGCTCTTGTTTATCGATGTTTCACGCGTTTCATGCTTGCTCTATGTCAAGAAATTGCGGCCCAATTGATATTAGTATTTCTTAACACTTTAAGTCTGTCCCACAGTATTTGGTATTCGGGTGACGAGCAGGTGGGGTCGGTGTCGACAATTTTCTGTGCTTCGTCGCGAGCCATCTGCACTATTTGTCCGTCTTTTGCGATGTTTGCTATCTTCAGGTCGAAGGCTATTCCGCTCTGCTGGGTGCCCTCGAGGTCGCCGGGACCGCGGAGCTTGAGGTCGGCTTCGGCAATCTGGAATCCGTCGTTGGTATCGCACATGATGTCTATCCGGCGGCGGGTCTCCTTCGTCAGCTGCCGTTTGGTGACGAGGATGCAGAAACTCTGGTCGCCACCACGCCCCACACGGCCTCGCAACTGGTGCAGCTGGCTGAGACCGAAGCGCTGGGCATCGAGGATGACCATGACGGAGGCGTTGGGCACGTTGACGCCCACCTCGATGACGGTAGTGGCAACGAGAATCTGCGTCTCGCCGCTGACGAACTTCTCCATCTCCGCTTCTTTCTCCTTGTCCTTCATTTTCCCGTGCACCTTACTGAGCCGGAATTGTGGGAAAACGTCGAGAAGGCCCTCGTATCCCTGCTCGAGGTTCTTCAGATCGCTCTTCTCGCTCTCCTTGATGACGGGGTAGACGATGTACACCTGTCGCCCTTTGAGAATCTGGTTTCGTATGCCGGAGTAGAGACTTGTCATCTGATCGTCGTATTTATGGATGGTGACGACGGGCTTGCGGCCCGGTGGCAGCTCGTCGATGACGCTCACGTCGAGGTCGCCGTAGATGGTCATGGCCAGGGTGCGGGGAATGGGTGTGGCCGTCATGACGAGGATGTGGGGTGGATTCTCGCTCTTCGTCCACAGCCGTGCACGCTGAGCCACGCCGAACCGGTGCTGCTCGTCGATGACGGCAAGGCCGAGGCGGTTGAACTGGACGTTGTCCTCGATGATGGCATGGGTGCCCACAAGGATGCTGACGCGGCCGCTGATGAGGCCGTCGAGCACTTCCTGCCGCCGTTTGCCCTTGACGATTCCGGTGAGCAGTTCGACGCTGATGTCCATGCCCTTGAGGAACGTCCGTATCGTCTGCAGGTGCTGCTCGGCGAGAATTTCCGTCGGTGCCATGATGCAAGCCTGGTAGCCGTTGTCGATGGCTATGAGCATCGACATCAGTGCTACGAGGGTTTTGCCGGATCCGACATCGCCCTGCAGCAGGCGGTTCATCTGCCGTCCGGACCGCATGTCGGCGCGAATCTCGTGCATGACGCGCTTTTGTGCTCCGGTGAGTTCGAAGTGGAGGTTGTGGGAGTAGAACCAGTTGAATTGCTGTCCGACGTGCTGGAAGATGTAACCGCGGTATTTGCGCCTGTGGTCGCTGGCGTAGCGGAGGATGTTGAGCTGGACATAGAAGAGCTCCTCAAACTTCAGACGCATCTCGGCACGGCGCACGTCGTCGGTGGTCTTGGGGTAGTGGATGAGGCGGACGGCGTCGTCGCGGCTGATGAGGTGCAGGCGCTCGGTGATGAAGGGTGGCAGGGTCTCGCTCAGAGGGGTGCTCATCTTGGCTAAGAGAGTCTTCGTCAGGCGCTCGATGCTGCGCGAGGTGAGTCCCGCTTTCTTCATTTTCTCCGTCGTCGTGTAGTAGGGCTGCATGCCCATGTCGTTGAGCTGTATCTTGTCGGCGTCGTCAATGTCGGGGTGACTGAACTGTATGCGGCCGTTGAAGACCCCGGGTTTGCCGAAGACGACGTATTTCTTGCGGGGGTGGAGGTTCTCGCGGACGTAGTTGACGCTGTTGAACCATACGAGGTCGCAAACCCCGGTGCCGTCGGTGAAGTGGGCTACGAGGCGCTTTTTCCGTGGGCTTATCGTTGTCATCTCGAAGCTCAGAATCTCGCCGATGACCTGTACAAAGGCCATGTCGGGGCTCACTGTGTCGATGGTGTAGACCTTTGTGCGGTCCACATATTTATATGGGTAGCGCTCCAACAGGTCGCCGAAGGTGTTGATACCGAGCTCCTTGCTCAGTATCTCCTTCCGCCTCGGACCTACGCCGGGCAGATACATGATGTCCTGTTGGAGAAAATCGGCCATGGATTAGTTCTCGCCTCCTTCCTTGAAATCTTCGCCTGCGAGCACCTCGGCAACCTTCAGGTCGAAGGGTGTGGTGAGTTTGATGTTCTCCTTGTTGCCCTCGACGGTGGTGACGCGGCAGCCGAGGCTCTCGACAACGCTGGCATCGTCGGTGAACTGTGGGCGGTAGGGCTGGCTGAAAGCCTGACGGGCGAGCTTGATATCGAACACCTGGGGGGTCTGAACCTCACGGTAGCGCGATCTGTCGACGGTGAATCCGCCGCCACGGGGGTCGACTACGCGGAGCGTACTCGTCACCGGCATGACGGGAATGGCGGTATATTCCTCCTCGGCGGTCTCGAAACAGCGACGGATGGTGGCATCGGAGACAAACGGACGCACCCCGTCGTGGAATCCCACGAGGCCGTCGGCATCGTCGGGAATGAGGGCAAGACCGTTCTTCGACGACTCAAAACGGGTGGCGCCACCGTCGGCAATGCGGTGGGCAATGGTGAAAGCGTAGCGCTCGCAGAGGCTGCGCCAGTAGTCGTGCTGGTCCTTGGGGAGGACGACGATGAGCTCCATCGACGGGTCGTAAGCGTGGAAACGCTCTAAGGTGAGCATCAGCACGGGCTTGCCTCCGACACACAGGAACTGCTTGGGAATATCACTCCCCATGCGCGTTCCGCGGCCTCCGGCAACGATAATCATATAGTTCATTGTCAGTAGAATATTAATTGTTTGTCAGCTCCCGGCCGAATGATGGCAACATCCTTATTATATGGTAGTTACATCTCGACCGAACGGTGGCTGTCTATCGGTTGGATGGAATTCTCGTCTCTGTCAGATAACGGTGAATTCTCCATTAAATGTGAGTCCCGTCTCATTTCGAGTACGGTTTTCCTTCCATCAAATGGGAGTCTCGTCTCCTTTGGGTAATGGTTATTTTTCCATCAAATGGGTGTATTGCATCTTCGTTTCCAACGCCAGCGTTTTCTCTTCGCCAATGAAAAGCGACAGAATCTTATAGGCGTAAGGCAGTGTTGCGCATGGTCCTTCGCCGGTGATGACATTGCCGTCGACGGTAAACAGCTCGCCCGTATACTCGGCACCGGTAAGATATTTCTGGAATCCCGGTGAGCAGGTAGCGCGCTTTCCTTGCAGTATTCCGGCTGTTCCGAGAACCATCGGTGCCGCGCAGATGGCCGCAACGAGCTTTCCACTGTCGAACTGACGGCGCATAGCGCTCAGCACTCCCGCATGAGCGTTGAGATTGGTAGAGCCGGGCATGCCGCCGGGAAGCATCAGAAGATCGGCGTCGGCCATCTCTCCGGCATCCTCAAAGGTGGTGTCGGCGAGGATTGTAACACCGTGAGAGGTAGTCACTTCGCGGCTTCCGGTGATGCTGACGGTAGTAACGTCAATACCGCCGCGACGGAGAATATCTACTGGTGCCAATCCTTCAATTTCCTCAAAGCCGTTGGCGAGAAACTCATAAACTTTTGCCATAGTACTGAATTTTTATGCTTTATATCATATAAATTAAATGACAAATCATTTTGAATTGTCTTCAATTTGTTCTATCTTTGCAGATATTAGCATTCGCAAAGATACAAATAATTGTTGACTTGCGGTGTGCTTTGCGTCAAAAAGATTAAAAAAGAGAGAATTTATGGCTTCAAACCCTATACGTTTTGCCATTTTCGGCAATGAATACTCGCCGCTGCGTGCCGGAACGGTGACCGATATCCTGCGTGCCATCGGTGACAACGGAGCCGAATACTTCATCGACCGACCCTACTACGAGTACCTTACGACGACGCTGCATCTCGACATCCAGCCCGCCGGAGTGTTCTCGGGGACTGATGTAGAGGCCGATTTTGCGGTGTCGCTTGGCGGTGACGGCACTTTCCTCAGGGCCGCCAGCAGGGTAGGGAGGAAGAATATTCCAATCCTCGGAGTCAATATGGGGCACCTCGGATTCCTTGCCGACGTGGCCCCCGAGGAGGCTTCGGCAGCCATCGCCGACATAATGATGAAAAAGTACCGTTTCGTTGAGCGCTCGGTCATAGAGGCATCGGTGGATGACGGGCATCTCGCCGTTAACCCGTTCGCTCTCAACGAGGTAGCGGTGTTGAAGCGCGACAATGCCTCAATGATTTCGATTAGGACGACAATCAATGGCGAATACCTCACGACATATAAGGCCGACGGTCTCATTGTCTCCACTCCGACGGGCAGCACGGCCTACTCGCTGTCGAACGGCGGACCAATCATCGTTCCGTCGACGGACGTTCTGTGCCTCACCCCCGTAGCTCCGCACTCGCTGAACATCCGTCCGATAGTCGTCAACGACAACGTAACGGTGGAGATGAGCGTCGAAAGCCGGTCGCACAACTTCCTCATCGCCGTCGACGGACGGTCGGAGAAGCTCCGCGAGGGTACCACGGTGACAATCCGCCGGGCCCCGTTCAACATTCACATCGTGAAGCGGTTGAGCAAGCAATACTACAAGAATCTACGCGAAAAGATGATGTGGGGCAAGGCACCGCAGAGCCTCTCGTCCGACAAATAGGCTGACGACGGGTGACCGACAGGCTTCTGTGAGGTCCCGGTCACTGCCAGATGAATAGTTTAAATGATAGTTTTGAATAGCTTATCAATATCCTTTGACGATTGAAAATGATAGTTTTGGATGGCTTATCAATATCCTTTGACGATTGAGAATGATAGCTTTGGATGGCTTGACAATATCGTCTGACGATTGAAAATGATGTTTTTGAATGGCTTAACAATATCGTTTGAAAATTAAAAAAGAACGGAGATGGACGGTCTGGTGATAGCGACGGTCCGTCCGTTTGCGAACAAATAGAGAGTAGCTTATGTTTAAAGACTTGTTTAAAGTACCGAAGACCCATTACACTTCCGGAGAAATTTTCCGGTGGTTGTGGCATGCCTGGAGCGGCAACCGGCTTCAGGCTGTGCTCAATGCGGTCATCGGACTGCTGTCGGTGGGCGTCTCGCTGGCATCGGTGTGGGCCGTCCAGAATGCCATCGACGTAGCTTCGCATGCCGTCGAGGGCAATCTTTATTGGGCTGTAGGCATCATGGGAGTGCTTATCCTTTGTGATTTTGCGTTGAATATTTCCAGTATTTGGGTACAGAATATCCTCGGCATCAAGGCTCAGAACCGTATGCAGCAGCAGTTGCTCGACCGCCTTCTGCACTCCGAATGGCACGGAAAGGAGTCGCGACATTCGGGCGATGTGCTCAACCGTTTGGAGGTTGACGTGAGTAATGTGGTCGTTTTTCTCACCCAGACCATCCCCGGAGCGCTGTCGACCTTGGCGATGTTCCTTGGCGCTTTCGTCTATCTTTGCGCCCTCGACTGGCGCCTCGCCCTTGTCATCACGTTCATGATACCGGTCTTTGTGCTCGTTAGTAAGGTGTATGTCAGACAGATGCGCAGTCTGACACGTGACGTCAGAGACCAGGATTCGAAAGTACAGAGCGTCCTTCAGGAAACGGTTCAGAACCGCATGCTCATCAAAACGTTGGAGAGCGACGACGCCGCCGTGGAGAAACTTGAGGGCACTCAGAGCATCCTCCGCCACAAAGTGGTGAAGCGGACGGTGTTTTCCGTCTTCAGCAATTTAGCCATGAACTTCGGCTTTGCACTCGGTTATCTCATCGCTTTCCTCTGGGCTGCGGTACGGATGGCAGCCGGTGCCCTCACCTTCGGACAGATGACGGCCTACCTGCAGCTCGTAAACAGAATTCAGAATCCTGCCCGCCAGCTCACGAAACTCGTCCCGGCGTTCGTCAGCGTATTCACTGCTGCTGAGCGACTTATGGAACTCGAGGAGGACCCGTTGGAGGAACAGGGCGATCCCATCATCGTCGACGCACCCTGCGGTGTACGCTTCGAGAATGTCAGCTACGCCTACGACGACGGCAAGGGGAATATTATCGACAATCTAAGTTTCGATTTCCGACCCGGATCGTGTACTGCCGTGCTCGGTGAGACTGGTGCCGGAAAGACCACCCTCGTGCGTCTTATCCTCTCGTTGCTGCGTCCGAAGAAGGGTAGGGTGGTGCTCTACAACAGTCGCGAGACCCGTGAGATGTCGCCGCGGATGCGTGCCAACCTCGTCTATGTGCCTCAGGGCAATACCCTTCTTAGCGGAACGATTCGCGAGAATCTCCGTTTGGGACGCCTCGACGCCACCGACGAAGAGATGAAAGAGGCTCTCCACCGGGCTTGTGCCGACTTCGTCATGGAGCTCCCCGATGGCCTTGACACTCAGTGCGCTGAGCAAGGAGGCGGTCTCTCGGAGGGTCAGGCCCAGCGAATCAGCATCGCCAGAGCCCTTCTCCGCGACCGTGCCGTCATGCTTTTCGACGAAGCGACATCGGCTCTCGACCCCGAGACGGAGCGGAACCTGCTGAAGAATATCCTCGGACGGCACGACAAGACCATCATCTTCATCACCCACCGCCCTGCTGTCGTCGACTATTGCGACCAGACACTGCATGTCGTCAGGACCATAGAGCACAGTCATAAGCCCAAGGCCGACGGCGGCGAAAAGCCCGCGGAACCGTCTCCCGCTGCTGACAAGAGCGCACAGTAGAGCGTCGGGAAGATTATTAATTCGCGAAAAACTTGCAATTGTGAATAAAATACCCTAATTTTGCAATCCAACTGGACTATAATCGAAACAATAGAAGAATAAGATACATGAAGAAAGTATTGCTTTTAGCGCTGATGCTCCTATCGCTGACGGTCAGCGCCCAGACTGATTCGTTAGATGAGAAATACGGCCGCGACCTGCTGCGCCAGGGCACTAAGGCTCCCGACTTCACCCTGAAGACGGCCGACGGCAAGGATATCACGCTGTCGGACTACCGCGGCTCTTATGTCGTTTTGGACTTTTGGGCTTCGTGGTGCCCCGACTGCCGGAAGGATATCCCCCAGATGAAGGAGCTCTTCAACCAGTTTAAGGACCTCAACGTCAACTTCGTAGGTGTCTCATTCGATACCGACCGCGCGGCATGGATAAATTGTTACTGGGACACATATAAGATGTACTGGACTCAGGTGAGCGAGTTGAAGAAGTGGAAACATGGAACCACTACCGACCGCCTGTACCATGTGAACTGGATTCCGACGATGTATCTCATCGATCCCGACGGCCGCGTGGTCGTAGGAACGGTCGACATCAACCGCCTTCGCAGCTACCTGCAGAAGATTCCGGTGCCAATGCTGAGCACCGACGAGCTTGTCGACCTCTTCCCCGGCGGCAAGGATGGATTCGGAAAGTACATCAACGACAACAGCTTCTATCCTCCTTTGTCGAGAAGATATAAGGCTACGGGCCGTTTCATCTGCCGTTTCCAGGTGGCCTACGACGGAAAAGTCAGTGGCGCATCGGTCATCCGCGTTGAGGATTTCAAGATTGGCAACACGAAGAAGTTTAATAAGCTGACCAAGGAACGCCAGCAATCGGTTACCGACAGATGCATGACGGAACTGCAGAACGAGGCTATCCGCGAAATCAACAGTATGCCAAACTGGAAACCGGCAACCGAGAACGGACGTCCGGTGCAGGCTCAGTACTTCATGCCGATAGAGTTTTAACGCTGCGGAAAATATAATTCTACATAATAAAATGAACCAAAAAACGTGGACCGGAGAATCTCCAGCCCACGTTTTTTTTGTTCTGTTGGGGGCTTAAAAATACCCCATTATTTTTTCACTTAGATTCTCCAGCCCACTTTTTTTGTTCTGTTGGGGGCATCACGTAGCCCCCGTATAGTTTCGTTTTCGTTATTTCACTACAATCTTCCGGCCGCCGTTGATGTATACTCCTTTGGCTTTCGGACTGCTAACGAGCTGACCCTGAAGATTATACCAAATGTTGGAAGTTTGGCTCTTGGCCCCCTCTGTCGTGACCTTCTCTACTGCTGACGGCGTACTGTTGAGGAAACGCTGCATCTCGAACATCGCCGCGAGCGGCTTGCCCGTATTCTGTGTGTAGAGCGATGCGTTCCACCACGACTTCCGTGCCGGGTCATTGTCGGCCCAAAACTCGTTATCTTCGGGCATCCACCAGAAGAGGCCGGTGACCTTCGGGTGCTTGTTGAGCTCGTCGACGAGGTCGGCAGCAAACTGCCTCTGTCCTTCCTCCGACAGCTCCCAGCCAAGTTGCGACGGGCTGTAGGTGTCGCCTATCTGCCATTGTGCCTCATATCCCGTCTCCACAACCATTATATCCTTGTCGGCATGCTGCGTCTCGAGCTTGTTGAGCACACTGCGTAAGTTCTTCAGCGGACCGTGCCAGTCGGGGTAGTAGCTGAAACCGATGATGTCGTAGTCGACCTGCGAGCCGATGGTATTATAGAATGTCGGCACATTATTAGCCTTGCTCATCTCCGTCTGAAGCACGATTTTAGCGTCCGGACACACCTCGCGGCATGCTTTTACGCCGGCTTTCAGATACTTAATGAAGTTGGCCCATGTGCCGCCGCCGTATCCGGCTCCCGATGGATAGCAGTGTCCTGTAGGCCAGAGCATTCCGTACGTGATCTCGTTGCCGGGCTGGATGAAGTCGGGCTTTGCCCCGTTGGCGATGAGATGGTTGAGCACCCGCCGCGTGTAGTTGTACACGCTGTCGGCGAGGACCGTCGGGTTGTCAGAGTTCCAGGACGAAGGTGTGGAGTGTTTCCCCGGGTCCGTCCATGTGTCGCTATAGTGGAAGTCGAGCATGAAGGCATATCCCGCGTCCTTGATGCGCTTGCCGAGTTTCGTTACGTAGTCGAGGTCCTGGAGTACCCCCTCGCCTTTGTCACTCTCGCTGGCCTTCGATGGGTCGACGAAGATGCGCACCCTGAGCGCGTTCCACTTTGCGCTGTCGGCCCAGTACTGTAGCGGCTGCACCTGATTATTGTTGCCCTGCCGGCCGAGATAGCGCACACCGTGCTCCTCGTAGGTGGGGAGGAGGGAGATGTCGCCGCCGACATATTTTTGCGCTTTTGCACTGATGCATAGTGCAAAGAGTGCAAGGATGAGTGTTTTTGCCTTGATTCCTCTCATGATTTCAGTTGAATGGTAAAAGTCGATGTATTTGTTATTGGATATTTCTGTTTTAGTATTGTGATGTAATCGTGCCGCAAAATTACATTATTTCGCTCGCACAGACAAGAATTATCGGTAAAAAAACAAAAAAGGGGGCAATCACTTGTCCCCTTTTCCCCAAACTTACTAAAACCTAATAACAATCTTGTGTCTGAATAACCTATCTAATAACTATCTTTTTCCCGTTATGTATGTAGAGCCCTTTCTGCGTGGGCTTATTGCTGAATCGTGTTCCTGAGATTGAGTACCAAGCTTCCGACGTGCCGTCGGGTGTCCGTGTGACGGTGCTGATGCCATTGGTGTTTTCGATGACGTTGCCGTAGACCTCTGACAGTCCGTAGTAGTTGCCGTTCTTGAAAGTCATGTCGTCCTGTTGCGGCGAGCCGCTGTTGGCCGAGAAGATGATGTATGTCGGAACGGAGGCTGTAGCTCCTGATGCCGAGACGTAGCTGCGGTCCCATGTCCACTTGTACACCTTGTTGCCCTTCGTTGTCGTGCCGAGATAGGTGCAGGTCTTGCCCGGCCATTTATTACCGGTGTAGTTGCCCTTGCTGTCCCATGCCCAGCAGTTTATCTTCGATACGTTACCCCATGTCGAGGGAACCTCGAAGAAGGCGCATACCTCGCCGTCGGCAACGGTGCAGAAGCTCGGTATCTCGTGAGTCTCAGCCGGTTCGTCAGTGATGCTGTTGATACCGGAGATGTCGAGGCCGTCGGAAACGTAGTATTTGAAGTTGTCGCCCTCGCAAGCCAACTGATATCCCGTCGTGGGAGCTGTCGAACCGCCGAGGAGGAGCTTCACGTTGCCGTTCTTGCCCTTTACTGTCAGCGTGAATCCACCGTAGGTTGTGCCCGTCTCTGAGGCGTCAATCTCACTGGTGTTTGTCACTCCTGCCAACTTGCGGGCGAGGATACACTTCTTTATAATGGTCTTATACTTCTTCCAGTGCGATATCCACACGCATGGTGTGCCCGGCATGGCGAGGATGAAAGCGTTGGCTGCCGCTACGTTGGCGCGCTGTGGGTCGGCGTTGGAAGCCGGTTCGCCAGTGTCGTGGTTGTCGACGAAGGTCACCGCATACTGTGCCCAGCTGCTGTTGCCGGCCACTGACGACGAGGCGTAGTTGCTGAGTTTGCTCCAGTCGCCACCGAAAGCACTCTTGATGAGGTACTTCATCGGGAAGTCGAAAGCCGCGCTCGTCTTGCCGGTATTGTATATCCAGCTTTCCACCTTCGATGCCGTGCCGTCCCAGTACTCGCCGACGGAGAATGCCGGCTGGGCGTCCTCGTTGTACAGCTTGGTGTATTTCGGAGCGTAACCCTTTACCATGTCGTAGCGGAAACCCGTGTATCCCATCTCCTCGAGGAGGAAGTGGAGGTACAGTTTGATGTTCTTCTGCACGTTGGCACTCGTGTGGTCGAGGTCGCGGCATCCGTCGAAGTCGTCGCCGGTGTCGTTAGCGCCCGTGACATTGTATCCGGCCGCCTTCGTCTTTCCGCCGTCATCGTTGTTGCAGATGTCGGCCAGCGACCAGGTCATCGTGCCGTGGCCCTGCCATGTCTCTGTGGGGAAGTCGCACCAGTTGCTGTTTCCGTTCTTGTGGTTGATGACAACGTCGGCGATGGTGCCCAGTCCCTTGCTCTTGAAGGTACTGATCATTGTCTTCAGTTGGTCGGCGGTGCCGAAAGCACTCTTCTGGTTGAACCACCAGATGTCGGCATATCCCATTTGGTTAGTCAGACTGTTGCAGTATCCGCTCTGCGGAACCCACACGAGGTCGAAGTACTTTGCCAGCGTATCGGCCTGCGATGTGAGGTTTGTCCACTGCGTGTCCTGATAGCTGTCCCAGTAGAACGACTGGAACATCACGCCGCCATAGTTGGCTGGCCAACCCGAAAATGATGATGATTGTGCAACAGAGCTGATTGCTATGCAAACGCTTGCGATGAGTGTGAGTATCTTTTTCATAAATAGTTATTTTTCTTAGGTTTACGCTGCAAAGTTAGGAATATCTTTCATCGGTTGTACTCTGGCGATATGAATATTTTGCGATAAGGTGATGCAATCGTTTGCATCGAACTGTTCCGTGGCGTTTTTGGCTTCGTTATGATGGCGTTCTTCGTGTAGCTATAAACTGGTTTGAGAATGCACCATTGGCCGTTTCTAAATGTTGCTTGTGCCATATTAGCTTGCAAACTGAAACTCCTCGGAAATGCGAATTATCTTTACACCGTTTCAATACCTACCGTTTGGGCTTCTAAAACGGGCCGTTTCGCGTTCTAAAACGGTCCGTTTTGCAAGCTGAAACGGGCCGTTTTGCAATGCAAAATGGCATGTATTGTCAAGCGGTTGATTACCAATTACTTACGAAGATGGTTAGAAAGAGAAATCTGTTTGAAATATATTTACATCCCGTTCCGTTGTCCTGCGACCGTCATTTGTCGTTTTTGCCCTTTCGTTTGGCCGTTACAATATGAAAGTACGGTCTTTGACTAAAATCATCAAATTAGGGTTATAACGAAAAAACTGTCTTCCGATTAGTCCTTTTCACATATTTAATATATACCTTTGCCGCCGAAAATAGAATCAGATTATATTTGGATAACAATTTATTTCAGCAGAAATCATGTTTATAGAGAATATCAATTCACCAGCCGACCTCAAGGGTCTTGGCATCGACGAGCTGAAGACTCTCGCCGAGGAGGTACGCGCCGGCGTCCTCAACCGCGTCAGCACTCATGGTGGCCATGTGGGTCCGAACCTCGGATTCGTTGAGGCTACCGTAGCCCTCCACTATGTCTTTGACAGTCCGAAGGATAAGTTCATCTTCGATGTTAGCCACCAGAGCTATCCCCACAAGATGCTCACTGGCCGCAAGGAAGGATTCCTCGACGCCTCGCTGATGGACCGCATATCGGGCTACAGCTCACCGTTGGAGTCGCCGGAGTATGATAACTTCGAGGTGGGACACACATCCACGTCGATAGCTCTGGCCAGCGGACTGATGAAAGCACGCGACATTCGCAAGCAGAAGTATAATATCGTGGCTGTCATCGGCGACGGATCGCTCTCGGGCGGTGAGGCCTTCGAGGGCCTGGACACTGTGGCTGAGATTGGCACCGGCATCGTTATCGTCGTCAACGACAACGAGATGTCGATAGCCGAGAACCATGGCGGCATCTACCGCAACCTCAAACTCCTCCGCGAGACGGGCGGAAAGGCAGAGCTGAACTTCTTCAAGGCGCTCGGATTTGAGTACCAGTACCTCGAGGATGGCAACGATATCGCCAAGCTCATCGAGGTCTTCAAGGGTGTGAAGAATACGAAGGTGCCTGTCGTTGTGCATATCCACACCGAGAAAGGCCATGGCTACAAGCCGGCAGTAGAGGATAAGGAGGCATGGCACTGGAACTTCCCGTTCGACGTAAAGACCGGAAACATCAAGAACCCGGAGAAGTTTGAGGGCGAGAACTACAGCGAGCTGCTCGGTCAGTACCTCAGCAAGAAAGTCAAGGAGGACCCGAAACTCGTCGTCGTGGCAGCTGCAGTGCCGGCAAGCTTCGGCTTCGACAAGAAGCGCCGTCGTGCCGCTGGAAAGCAATATATAGATGTCGGCATCGCCGAGGAGGAGGCTGTGGCCCTCGCATCGGGCATGGCCAAGGGTGGTGCCCACCCCGTATTCTCCACCTATGCCACATTCCTGCAGCGCACCTACGACCAGCTGGCTCAGGACCTTGCCGTCAACGGCAATCCGGCAGTAATCAATGTCATGGGTGCAAGTATCTACGGCATGAACGACTTCACGCACATCTGCTTCTTCGATATACCGATGCTGGCGCACATCCCGAACCTCGTCTACCTCGCACCGACAACGTGGGAGGAGTTCGAAGCTATGGAAAACTGGGCCATCGCGCAGGAGAAGTACTCCGTGGCTATCCGGGTGCCGGCAGGAAAGGTGCAGCACGACACCACAACAGAGTATGATACCGACTACAGCGACATCAATAAGTATAAGATGGTAAAGAAGGGAATGAAGATTGCTGTCATCGCTGCCGGCAACTTCTATCAGAAAGGCCGCAACCTCGTCGATGCCCTCGATGCCAAGGAGAATATCCAGGCAACGCTCATCAACCCGCGCTATCTCTCGGGAATCGACGAGCAGATGCTTCACGACTTGCAGTTCTCGCATCAGGTGGTGGTCACTCTTGAGGACGGATGTCTTGACGGTGGATTCGGCGAGCGCATCGCACGCTACTATGGTCCTACGCAGGTGAAGGTGCTGAACTTCGGTATCAGCAAGCAACTCTACGACCGTTACGACGTCAACAAGCTCATCGAGGACAATAATCTCACTGATGATCAGATATTTACCGAGGTTATGCGTAATCTCGTATAATACGTTTCTTGTCGCCGGAGGTGACGACAAAGAAGTGTAAAACGAAAGCAGGGCTGGATTCCACAGTGGAAATCCAGCCCTGTTTCCGTTTTCTGCCGGTGGTGGTCAGTATAGGAGGACGAGTCCGGCGACGGCGGCATAGAGAATCATGCGGATGGGATTGACTTTTATCCACATCGTGCCGACGAAAGTGGCGGCAAAGAGGAAGATGCTGATGATGAACTGCCACATATTTATATTAGGTGTGGAGAAGTTCTCACCGTTGCACAGCAGCAGTGTGGCAGCACCCAAGAGGCCGACGACGGCGGGGCGTAGACCGGAGAATACCGACTGTACAATCTTCGTGTTCATATACTTCATGAACATCTTACTGATGAGAATCATGAGGATAAGCGACGGCAGGACGAGGGCAAAGGTCGAGACGGCACTGCCGAGAACCGACATCCACATGCTGAAACCGTCGTTGCGGGCGGCCACGTAGCCGCAGTAGGTGGCGGTGTTGATGCCCACCGGACCCGGCGTCATCTGGCTGATAGCCACGATATTGGTGAATTCGGCGGTCGTGAGCCAGTGGTGATGGAATACGGTCTCAGTCTGGATGAGCGACAGCATGCCGTATCCGCCACCGAATCCGAAGAGTCCGATGATGAAAAAGGTGTAGAAAAGACTTACGAAGATCATTTTGCCATCCTCCCATACAGCCAGCCACCGATGCCGGCGGCAATGATTATCCATATCGGGTTGACCCCGCAGAGCCATATCAGGAGCGCCGAAACGACGGGAATCCATGCGTTCCGCCAGTTGATACCCGTGCGGCGGGCGAGGTTGAAGGTCGGAACGGCGATGAGAGCCACCACTGCCGGCCGGATGCCGCGGAACATGGCGGCTATCCATGGAATGTCCATGAACTGGTGGAAGAACATCGCGATGAGCAGAATGATGAGAAACGACGGCAGACAGGCTCCAAGACACGTGGCGATGGCTCCCCGCGTCTTGCGCAGCTTGTAGCCTATGAAGATGCTGATGTTGGCCGCAAACACACCGGGACAGGTCTGGGCAACGGCTATGAGGTCGGTGAACAGCTTCTCGTCTATCCACTTCCGTTTTTCAACCACCTCATTCTCGATGATCGGTATCATAGCGTAGCCACCGCCAAGGGTGAACGCGCCGATCTTGAAAAATGTGGTAAAAGCCTGCCAATAGAAACTCATAATTGTCTGAAAGAAATCTCCTTCCACGACTGACTCGTGGAAGGAGATTGATTATTGTTACTTCATTGTTTTTTCAATCCATTTGCGCGCATTGACGAAAGCCTCAATCCAAGGAGTGACATCGTCATCAATGTGGTCGTGAGGATACCATGCCTGCTGCCATGGGAAGATGGCGCGCTCGAGGTGAGGCATCATAGCCAAGTGGCGGCCGTCGGCAGAGCAGATACCGGCAACGTTGTAGTCGGAGCCGTTAGGATTGCCCGGATACTCGGCATAGTTGTACTTCGCGATGACATTGTAGTGGTCCTCGGGCTCCGGCAGGTAGAAACGTCCTTCGCCGTGAGCCACCCACAGACCGAGCTTGTCGCCGCTCAGCGAGCCGAACATCACGCTGTTGTTCTGAGGAATGGTCACACCGAGGAAGCTGGACTCGAACTTCCGGCTGACATTGTGGGTCAGATGAGCGCGGTGAGTGTGGTCGGGATTGATGAGGTTGAGCTCAATCATCAGCTGACAACCGTTGCAGATACCGAGGCTGAGGGTGTCCTCGCGGCTGTAGAACTTGTCGAGGGCCTCCTTGGCCTTGGGGTTGTAGAGGAATGCTCCTGCCCATCCCTTGGCCGATCCGAGCACGTCGGAATTGGAGAATCCACCGCAGAATACAATCATATTGATGTCCTCAAGGGTCTCGCGACCACTGATGAGGTCGGTCATCATAACGTCCTTAACGTCGAATCCGGCCAGATAGAGGCTGTAAGCCATCTCGCGCTCACCGTTCGTTCCCTTCTCGCGGATGATGGCGGCCTTAACTCCTGACGGCTTGCGGCGGTCGGGGCTGATGCCGTAACTCTTGAAACTGCCCTTGAACGAAGGATGGAACTTCATCTCGATAGGCTGCTTCTTGTAGTTCAGGAAACGCTTGCGGGCCATGCCGTTGAAGCTCTGCTTCTCGTCGAGGAGGTAGGACGTCTTATACCATACGTCGCGAAGAGCGTCGATTTCGAAACTGTGCTCGTAGCCGTAGTTGACGACCTTTATCTCGCGACTCGACGGTACGGGATAGCCAATCTTGGCAAATCCCACTCCAGCCTCGTCGAGGAACTTCTTCAACTCGTCCTTATGCTTGTCGCTAACCTGGATAACGACACCCGGATTCTCCGCAAACAGAGTCTTGATTATATCCGTTGAGTCGAGATCGTGGAGGTTTACGTTGATGCCGCCGTCCGTATTGGCGAAGCACATCTCCAATAATGTGGTGATGAGACCACCGGCTGAGATGTCGTGACCGGCCATAATCCATCCGCGGTTGACGAGTTCCTGGATGGCGTTGAAGCAGTCGACGAAGTAATCGGGATTCTTCACCGTCGGCACATCGTCGCCAACCTTACCCAGACTCTGCGCGAAAGCCGAGCCGCCGAGGCGCTGGCTGTCGAAGCTGAAGTCGATATGGTAAAGCGAGGAGTTCTTGTCGTTGACGAGGACGGGCGAAACGACCTTGCGGATGTCGCTGACCTCACCACCCGAAGTGACGATAACGGTTCCCGGAGAGATAATCTTCTCACCGTTAGGATACTGCTGGCTCAGCGACAGCGAGTCCTTTCCGGTCGGCACGTTCACGCCGATGGCGATGCAGAAGTCCGAAAGGGCCTTTACGGCAGTATAGAGTCGCGCATCCTCACCTTTCTGGCTGCGGCACGGCCACATCCAGTTTGCCGACAGCGAGAGGCTCTTCATGCCGTCGGCGAGCGGTGCCCAGACGATGTTTGTAAGCGATTCGGCCACCGACATCACCGAGCCCGCAGCCGGATTGGCCAGTCCCACTTGCGGTGCATGGCCTAAGGCGGTGGCGATACCGGCCTTGCCGCGGTAGTCGAGGGCCACAACGCCGCAGTCGCTCAGCGGCAGCTGAATCTGACCCTGACACTGCTGGCGTGCCACCTTACCCGTAACGGAGCGGTCAACCTTATTCGTAAGCCAGTCCTTGCAGGCTACTGCCTCGAGCTGAAGGACGTTGTTGAGATATTCATCGATATTTGCGGGGTCGTATTCCACATTGGCGTAGTGGCGCTCAACGGTCTCGTCCTTCATCATAGTCTTAGGAGTGTGGCCGAACATCTGCGCTACGTCGAGGTCGAACGGACGCTTTCCGTCGCCCTGGACGAACGAGAAGTGAGCGTCGCCGGTCGTTTCGCCGACGACATACATCGGAGCACGCTCGCGGTCGGCAATCTTTTTCACGTGGTCGAGGTACTTTTCGTCGATGAGAATGCCCATGCGCTCCTGCGACTCGTTGGCAATTATCTCCTTGGCACTGAGCGTCTTGTCGCCTATTGGCAGCTTTGTCATGTCGATGCTGCCGCCACATTCGCCTACGAGCTCGCTCAGGCAGTTGAGGTGACCGGCCGATCCGTGGTCGTGGATCGAGACAACCGGATTGCTGTCTTCCTCGGTGAGAGCCCTCACAAGGTTATAGTCGCGTTTCTGCATCTCAGGGTTTGCTCTCTGAACGGCGTTGAGTTCGATGCCGTTGCTGTAGCGTCCGGTGTCGACCGACGATACTGATCCGCCGCCGAGACCGATGCGATAGTTGTCGCCACCGACCACAACGACCTTGTTGCCTTTCTGCGGTTCCTTCTTCAGGCAGTCGCGCTTAGTGCCGTAACCGACACCTCCTGCAAGCATAATCACCTTGTCGTAAGCGTATTTCTCACCGTTCTCCTGATGTTCGAAGGTCAGCAGTGAACCGGTAATCAGCGGCTGTCCAAACTTGTTTCCGAAGTCGCTGGCTCCGTTGGAGGCCTTGATGAGAATCTGCTCCGGCGACTGGTAGAGCCATTTGCGTACCGGCAGCACGTCTTCCCACTTGCGTCCGCCGTCGAGACGGGGGTAAGAAGTCATGTAAACGGCTGTTCCGGCTATCGGCCATGAGCCTGTTCCGCCACCCATACGGTCGCGGATCTCACCTCCTGTGCCCGTAGCGGCTCCGTTGAACGGCTCCACGGTTGTCGGGAAGTTGTGGGTCTCGGCCTTCAGCGAGATTACGCTCTCAATGTCCTTGATGCGGAAGTAGTCGGCTGTCGACTGGTCGGCAGGGGCAAACTGCTCAATAACAGGACCCTGAGCGAACGCTACATTGTCGGCATAAGCAGAGAGAATCTTATTCGGGTGCTCCTTTGTCGTCTTCTTGATGAGATTGAACAGCGACGACTCCATGGGCTTTCCGTTGATAATGAACTGTCCGCCGAAGATCTTGTGGCGGCAGTGCTCGGAGTTGATTTGTGCGAAACCGAATATCTCTGAGTCGGTCAGCGGACGTCCGTTCTCCTTTTCAATCTTGTGGAGATAGGCAATCTCGTCCTCCGACAGGGCAAGACCCTCTTCTTCGTTGTACTTCTCGATGTCGTCGACGTGCTTTATCGGCTCCGGCTCATGGTCGACGGTGAAGATTTTCTGGTCCAGACCGTCATACATGCGTTGAAGCATCGGGTCGTGGTCGGCATCCTTGCTGTCGACAGGGAAGTACTCCTCGATGCGGCTGATACCCTTGAGTCCCATGTTCTGAGTGATTTCAACAGCATTGGTACTCCACGGGGTGATCATCTCGCGGCGTGGACCTACGTAGTAGCCGTCAAGTTTTTCGTCCTTCAGTAGTGTTGCGTCACCATAAAGCCAGCAAAGCTCGCTGACCTCATCGTCTGTCAGTTTGTGGTCGGCCTCAGTGGCGATCACGCTCTTCGACTGTGTTTTGAAGAAAAGAATCATTGCTTATTTATTAAATAGGTGTATATTTATATGTTGCAAAGGTAGTAAAAAACTGAAAAAGAAGGAAGGAAGAACCATAAAAAGTAGAATAAAAAGTAGGATGCCTTCTATATTAAGCGAAGAAAACGCAAAAAGGTAAACAGAAAAGACCTTTGTCCTTATCTGTTTACCTTTCTTATTATAGTACTATTTAAAACGTTCTTTCCTCATTCAGCTTTCCGTCCGTTGTTATTTCTCTTCCGGAGCCTTGTCGATGAGATCCATGAACTGGTCGAGCTTCGGCGTGATGATAATCTGCGTACGGCGGTTACGCTGCTTGCCAATCTCGGTGTCGTTGCTGACGAGCGGGTTGTACTCACCACGTCCACCTGCGGTCATACGTTTCGGGTCGACACCGAAGTTATTCTGCAGGTACTGAACCACACTTGACGCGCGGAGAGCCGAGAGGTCCCAGTTGTTGCGAATGTTCTTCATCGACGGAGCGTCCGAGTTGACCGGCACGTTGTCGGTATTGCCCTCTACGAGCACCTCGTAGTCCTTGTAGTCGTTGATGATTTTGGCAATCTTACTGAGCGTTTCCTTAGCGCGGTCGTTGACCTCATAACTTGCCGTCTTGAAAAGCATGTTGTCGGCAAGCGAGATATATACCACGCCCTTGAGCACCTGGACGTTGACTTCCTTCATCTCATCCTTCGACAACGAGCGTGTGAGGTTGTTGGTGAGGACGAGGTTCAGCGAGTCGCTCTTGCTCTTTACCTCCACGAGGTGACGTATGTACTGGTTCGACTCATTGATCTGGTCGACGAGTTTCTCAATATTCACGTTGCTCGATCCTGCGTTCGACAGACTCTTGTCGAGGCTCGACTGCAGTGCGTCGGCATGGCTCTTAGCGGCAGCGAGCTGTTCCTCAAGACTCTTTATGCGCTCGTTGTTGGCTGCGCTCGTTGTCTTGGCAGTGTTATAGTCGCTGGTGAGCTGCGCGTTCTCAGTCTGGCAGTTCTGCAATTCTTTCTTACTTGCACATCCGGAGAGGAGAAGAGCTCCTGCCATCAGTGCTACTACAAAAAGGTTCTTCTTCATAACTATTTTACTTCTTGGTTTTCAATTAAACTTCTCCACATCGTTCATGAGGCTGAAATGCGCCATCGTAGTGGAATAAATGAACAATCAAATGCAAAGTTATCATTTTGATTGGAAAATGGTAACTTTGCGCTTGATGTTTATGTTATTTTAACAGGCAACCTGTCTTTTTTGTTACTTTTCAACTGTTTTATAGGTTTTGACGGTCATTGCGCCGCAGATTCCCTTGACGATGTACGTTCCCGGTCGCAGACCTTTTGCCGACTTGCCGTCGGCCACCTTCATTCCGGCCAGATTGTACACCTCGTATCGTGTCGGCTTCGGAGTCTTTTGCTTTGCGCTGATGCCCGTTCCCGTCGGCGGAAGATAGAAGTTGAACGTGCGGGTGTACTGTCCGGCATTGTCGGCATCGGTGGCAGTCACCACGGCTACGGCCAAAGGCATAGCCTCGCCGGTGCTCCTCTCGAAGGCGAAGACTCCGTTTCCCTTATCGGTATATTTTACATCGCCCTCCGTTTTGATGCTGAACGAAGGCTGATTATTGTATCCGCGGAAGTATTCCTTCATGTCTATGGTGACCGTCTCGTGTTCGTTGATTACGAAGTGTGGGCAGGCCATCCAGTTGAGATAATCCTCAAGATTAGTGTAACCGTCGCCGTCGTCGTCACCGTTGTTGTCGGCGACCATCGGGTCGGTGCCCACAGCCATCTCCCACCAGTACGGCATGCCGTCGCCATCGTCGTCATAGCCGTCGGGACGGTGCACCTCGGTGAGGCCGAGGCCATCGAAACCCTCACATCCCGTGTCCTCCTCCGAGTCGATGAGTCCTGGTTTGCCGCTGCGGCTGCCCTTTGTCGATACCGTTCCGCTTATCGTCTCGCTGACCATTCTGCGGTCGTGATTGGTCATGAAAGGTTCGTTGGCGCCCACATCGGAGAGAACATTCTTATATGCCGCGAGTGCCGTCTCGACCGTAGCCTGACTGTCGAAGAACGGCTCGGCGACGAACGGCTGCCATGTAAGCTTCTGTCCGTGAGACAGTTCGTAGGCATACGTGTCGCCCTCCTTGTCGGTGGTGAGAGCTCCGTTGTCCTTGGCCTGACGGATGTTTCCCTTGACATACGCGCTCTGAGTGCCATTTCCGGTACCCTCAAGTTGCAGTCGGAGAAGCTTCTTCTGTGTCGTTGCCGGACCCATCTTGTAGTAGTTGCCGACGAAGTTTATCTCGTGCGACCCGCCGTCGGTGGCGCGTCCGCCCCAGTTGTAAACCACATTATTAAATATGTCGTGGTGACCGTCGTAGCTGCCCGACGCGTCGAGTCCGCCGCTGATGCTCCAGTTGCGTCCCTCGTTGTGCGCTAAGAGATTATGGTGATAGGAGCCCACCGACAGCGTCGAGAGCATCTCGCCACCGCCGATGGTGGCTGCGAAACCGTGACACTTGCCCGCCTCATAGTTCGGGTGGCCGGCCTCGTTGAGTGCTTCCGAGATAAGGGTGCGCTGGAGTGTCACGTTCTGTGCGCTGCGCGATGAGAAAGCCTCGTCGATGGTCCACGAGATGGAGCAGTGGTCCATGATGGAGAAGTTGTTGCCGGCCATGCCCATGCCGTCGATACCGTCGACGGTGGTCTCGTACGACGTTCCGGCCTCACTGCCGTAGCTCTCGCCGTTGCGTGTGCCGGGAATGACTCCGTTGACGAGTTTCTTATGGCCGAGACCCATGCGCAGGAACCGTGTCTGCCCGTCGCTGGCCATACCGAAGGGACATGTGGCGAGCATGATGCCGTTGCCCGGTGCCGTCTGTCCCGCTATCGTCACATATTTGTCGGCGCATGTCAGCCTGCTCTTCAGATGGATGATGCCGCCGACATCGAAGACGATGGTCCGCGGTCCGCTAACCTTCTTTATTCCGTAGCGCAGCGAGCCCTCGACGGGATTACTGTCGTCGCCGTTGTCGGCAAGCGTTGTGACGTGGTAGACCACACCGCCACGCCCGCCGATGGCCCAGCGGCCGTAGCCTTCAGCACCGGGGAACGCCAGATGGCGCGGCCGGAACGTCCATGTCGCACCCGTATAAGTATTTCCGTCGATTTCCTCGTCGACGCGCCAGAAGTATGTCAGCTTATGACTGAGACCGTCGACGGTGTAGTTCGGCTGCGTCGTTGTGGCAATCTCTCGCATCGACGAGGCATCGGTGCCGAAGAAGAGGTGATGGCGTGTGGCCCCGTTGGCAGCCGTCCACGACAGCGTTGTGTGCCCCGTGTCGGCATCGAAGTGATAATCCTTGTCGGCCGGCGATGGTGTCTGAGCCATCAGTCGCGTGTTGACCTCGTCGAGGACGATGCCGTTGAGATATACATTCGTGGCTCCATAGGTCTGACCACTGACGGGAACGCTCTTGTAGACGATAACGACATCGTTGCCAGCGGTGGCCTCGACGCTGACGTAGCTCATGCCGGCGTCGGCGGCAGCCTGCGCGTTTGCCGATTGTGCCACACCCGTCTCGACCGTCCGTCCGTTGACGCTCACGTCGATGGGAGCAAGATTCTTGAAACCGTTAACCCCGTTGTGGTAAGCCTGGATGGTGTGATGGCCGGCACTGAGACCATGGATTGTAAGCCTCACAGCCACCGTCTTGTCGGTGAGTATCGGTGTGTTGCCGTCGGCATCAGCGATGAAAGCGGCCACACCGTCGCCGAGAAGCTTCAGGTCGGCCTTCCCCGACTTGACGTCGGCCTTGCTCCACTGTGGCCGCAACATGTTGGCACCGCCCGCAGCCTCGATGGTGAACGTTACGCCGTCGACAGTCTTCGTGTCGGTGACTCCGGCCACAGACCATCCGGTGTAGCCGTCCTCGGTGACTTCCGACGGTTGGCGTCCGGCCATGTCGAAGTCGATTTTCTGAGCCTGAACAGTGGCTGTCGCCATCAGCAGACTGCTAAGGAATAGGATTCTCTTCATGCTATACTACTTTATTAATCAGACGATTATCCCTCGCTTTTGTAATGATTAAACGCCGAAACCTGCATTTTCTTGCCCGCTTTCTCCCGTAAAAATCTCACTGAATCAATTATTTAAGGATGATTCAAGGTCCAAGAATCCAGATAACAAGATACGTAATCTGTTACCCTCCGATTGCATTTCCATTTCTGAAAAATCCTTACACCATTTCAATATGGGCCAAATGGCGTTGCGAAACGGTCCGTTTTGCACGACGAAACGGTCCGTTTTAGAGCCTCAAACGGTCTGTTTTAGAACGCCAAATGGCATGTATTGTCAACTGGCTGGTAATCAACGATTTACAAACGGGGCGGATTCTGCGTTGTGTTTTGAAATAAATTTACATAAAATATGTGCGGTATAGTGATGGGATTGGGGCTTGGAAGAGCCCTATTATCCTCTCTGCCGAAGAGAGATTTTTTCATTCCGACCGTAACGAAACAAGGGCATTGGATACGTGATCCAATGCCCTTGTCATATTGTCCGGTCGCGGCCGTAGCGAGAAACCCGTCAGCCGCAGCTGTCGGATGGTCCTGACGGTCAGCGTGAACCGATGAAATCGTTATTTCTGAACGAACTTCCTGCCGTTCTGGATGACCACACCCTTATACGACTTCGTTACCTTCTGTCCTGCGAGATTGTAGATAGGAGCGTTGGCAGCGACCGTTGCGGTGGTGCTGACCTCGCTGATACCCGTTGTTCCGGTGGTGAACTCGTAGCCCTGGAAACCAAACTGCCAGTTGCTTCCGAAGAGCATGTAGGTCTTGTTGGCCTCCACGTTCCATACGAGATAACCCACCTTGCGCTGGTTGGCAATCTCGACGACTTTCTCCTCGCCCTTGTCGTCATAGGTTCCGGTGTGGAACTGACCTGCGAAACAGTAGTCGGTGATAGGCATCGGCTTCTCATATATCATGTTGCCGGCAGCGTCCTTGACGTTCTGCACCCATCCTTCAGCATGGTAGTCGGTAGCCGGGTCGAGGGCTTTTCCTGTGGCCTTGTCGACGATGTAGAGCTTGCGGCCGCCGCCTTTGTTGGCCCAGAAACCCACCTTCATCTGTCCAGCCACCTTAGGAGTAATCTCGACGAAGAAACCATGGGTAGGTACGCCCTTCGAACCGTCCGGAGCGTAGTACTTGTAGCCTGTGGTGTTAGTGCCGCCGTTACCGTCGTCGGCACCGATCTCCTGCGATTTCACATACCAGTAGCCCGTTGGGGCATCGTCCTTCATCTGCTCCTCGCCGACGAACATGGTATATGGGACTCCTGATCCATGTACAGCATAGAAGCACTTGCCTACCTGTGCTCCCGTGGCGTCAACACTGTCGACCATGATATTCTCTGTTTTGTAGGATGCCTCCGAGTAGTTGGGCCATTGCTCCTGGGTGGGGCAGACGGTGGCCCAGGCTCCGCTCTTCTCTACCTCGATGGGATTTCCGCTCGAAAGGAAGTGGACTGTGACGTTCGATGTGGGGTTGAGGGTCAGGTCGTTGTTCCATGCTCCATCAGCACCGAACTGTGAGTCGATGGTGCCGTCGGCTGCAACAGCATTCCAACTTTCGATTTGTGCATTGGCGCTCATAGCCATCAGGGCTACAGCTGCAAGGGTAATAATTCTGTTCATAAGCTTTTTTGGTTTGAATTAGTTATTTTCCTTTATGACGGACTAAGGACGGTGGCGTAATCATGAAGTTCATCTTTTTTATCATTTGTGGGCTCATGGCGGTTCTTCGTTGACTCTCAGACAGTCTTTTGCCGCTCTGTGGTATTACAAAAGTGGCTCCGGTACGTCATTAAAGAAAACAAAATCGCTTAAACTATGAAATCAAAGTTATTGCTTACCGCTTATTGTTCGTTGGCCGTCGCCATGACTGCCAATGCGCAATATCCCTCCATAACACCGGAGGCCCAAGCTAAATTCGATGCGCTCCAGGCTGAATGGACAGCCCATAGCGACAGTGCCTGGGCCGTGGCGTTCCCAATCGTCAAAGAAGAAGCTATGCACGGACGGCCTTATGTGCCATGGGCTTTCCGTCCTTACGACCTCAAGCAGGCCAAGATTCCGGCTTTCCCCGGTGCTGAGGGCGGCGGCATGTACACAGCGGGAGGCCGCGGTGGTAAGGTCATTGTGGTCACCAACCTCAACGACGACGGTCCCGGCTCGTTCCGCTGGGCCTGCGAGCAGGGTGGCGCCCGTATCGTCGTGTTCAACGTCAGCGGCGTGATAATGCTGAAAACACCAATCATCGTCCGCGCACCTTATATTACTATAGCCGGACAGACGGCACCGGGCGACGGCGTTTGCATCGGTGGTGAGAGCTTCCAGGTCGATACCCACGACGTAATTGTGCGCCACATGCGCTTCCGCCGGGGCAACACCCATGTGTGGTATCGGGAGGACTCCTTCGGCGGCAACCCCGTGGGAAACATCATGATTGACCACTGCTCGTGTGAGTGGGGACTCGATGAGAACATATCTTTCTATCGTCACATGTTCTCATTGGGCGATAAATTCGGAAAGAGAAAGGAACCGACGGTGAACGTGACTATCCAGAATACTATCTCGGCGAAGGCACTCGACACATATAATCATGCTTTCGGCTCTACAATCGGCGGCGAGAACACGACGTTCATGCGCAATCTCTGGGCCGACAACACGGGACGCAACCCGTCGATAGGATGGGGTGGGGTGTTCAACTTCATCAATAATATCGTCTACAACTGGATGCACCGCACTGCCGACGGCGGCGAATATTCGACGATGTCGAACTTCATCAACAACTATTATAAGCCGGGACCCGTCACACCTAAGGACCAGCCGGTGGGATGGAGAATCGTAAAGTCGGAGAGCCGCAGCGGAAAGCTCTTCCCTTATCCTCAGTATGGACGTGTATATGCCAACGGAAATATCATCGAAGGCAACGACCGCGTGACGAAGGACAACTGGGACGGCGGTGTGCAGATTGGCGATAAAATCAACGGTTACAACGACTTCCCCGACACGATAAAGGCACTGATGCGGTCGGACGAGCCGTTCCCGATGCCGACAGTGACCATCCTGCCTAAGGAGCAGACCTTCGACTATGTCCTCTCTCATGTCGGAGCTACCCTGCCAAAGCGCGATATCATCGACCAGAGGGTTGTCGACGAGGTGCGGACGGGAAAACCTTACTACGTCGACAAGCTCCCGAAGGATAATCCTTACGGCGACACATGGGGCCTCGCCGACAAGTCGAAGAACGCCGACGGACTCTTTAAGTACCGCCGTCTCGGCAACGACTCCTATAAACTCGGCATTATCACCGACCCACGGCAGATGGGTGGCTACCCGAAATATAAGGGAAAACCACGCAAGGACAGCGATGGCGACGGCATGCCCGATGACTGGGAGATTGCCAACGGCCTGAACCCCAATGACCCGACGGACGCCAACGGCGACATCAACGGCGACGGCTACACCAATATCGAGAAGTACATCAACGGCATCGATACTAAGAAGAAGGTCGACTGGACCGACTTGAAGAACAACCACGACACTCTCGAGGAGCGTGGAGGCGTGGACTAATGTGCTGATATATGAAACGAATAATATTGACTTTAGCCTGCTGCGTCGGCTGCTTCTTGGCAGCCGCCGCGCAGGATGTGGCTCTCGACAGTGCCGGTCGCAGTGCCGCGTATGTCACAACGATTGTGAACAGGAGTCGGAAGATTGTCGACGCGCTGAACATTACCGACAAGGCGAAGTACGCTAATGTGCTGAACATCGTCTGCAACCGCTACTTCAAGATTAACGATATAGACAGTAAGTACACTGATCCTACCCAGCGCGATGCCGAACTCTACAAGCATCACTTCGAGTTTGCAGCCGACCTGGCCAACTATCTCGACGACAGTCAGGTAGAGAAGGTTAAGGACGGAATGACGTTCGGGGTGGTGCCGAAGACGTATCAGGCTCATCTCGAGATGATTCCGACGCTCAAGGACTGTGAGAAACTGCAGATTCTCAACTGGCTCAAGGAGGCCCGCGAGTTTGCCATCGACGCTCCCGACGCTAAATCGAAGCATGGCTGGTTCGGAAAATACAAGGGACGAATCAACAATTGGCTTACTCGCCGTGGCTACGACCTAAAGGCTGAGCGTGAGGCATGGTACAAACGCATCGAGGCTTCGAAACAGAAAAATCAGTTGAAAGGAAATAAAAAATAGTCTGAAAAAGACAAAAAGTAAATCCTGCCGAACGAAAAAATGCGAAAGATTCTATCCCTGTTATTGTTCTGTGTGCTGACCGTCGTATCGTCGGATGCTTACACTGTGCCCTTCGGTTATTCCCAGGTGGGATACAAACAGTCGGCGCAGACGATTCCCGATGCCCCGGTCGTGATGTTCGTCGACTGGCAACCGGGTGACCAGAGTGCACGCATCCAGGCCGCCATCGATGCTGTTGCGCGTCGGAAAGCCGACAGACGGACGGGGCTGAGGGGTGCCATCCTCCTCGGCAAGGGTAGATTCGAACTCTCCGAACCTCTGCGCCTCAGTGCCGACGGCATCGTTATCCGTGGTGCGGGGAGGCAGGCAACGGTACTATATAAGAAAGGTGTAGACCGTGGTGCGGTGGTTTATATCGAAGGAAAGAGCGGTATCGTCACCGGCGACAGCATCCCCTTGTCCGACGTCAGGGTCGGCGACAGGGTCGTGGTGGTGCGTCCTTCGACAAAACAATGGATTCATCTCTTAGGCTGCGACAACTTTGGCGGTGGCGGAGACCTTGGCTATTGGGGTTGGCATCCGGGCGAAATAGATGTGCAATGGACCCGGACGGTAACGGCTGTCGGGACGTCTGAGAATCAAAACGGAGGTGTGCTGAACGCCAAAAACGGCGGTTTCATCGGGTTTGACGTGCCTCTCACCATGACGCCGGAGCAGTTGGGACACGTCCGTCTGATGCGGATTAAGGCCGACGGAAGACTGAAAAACTCTGGAATAGAGAACCTGACAATCGACTGCGCTACCGACAGCTCGAACCCGAAGGATGAGAACCACGCTTGGGACGGGGTCTATGTGGCCAATGCTACCGACTGCTGGGTGCGCATGGTCGACTTCCGCCATCTTGCGGGGTCGGCAGTTGTCGTCCAGCGGTCGGCCTCGCAAGTGACGGTGGAGGATTGTGAGTCGACGCAGCCGGTATCGGAAATAGGAGGCTATCGTCGCCGTACGTTCTATTGTATGGGTGAGTGCTGTCTCTTCCAACGGCTCTATTCGGAATATGGCATCCACGACTTCGCTGTGGGGTTGTGTGCCGCCGGACCTAACGTCTTCTCCCAGTGCGACAGCTACGAGTCGCTGGGCTTCAGCGGTTCCTTAGGCCCTTGGTGCACCGGACTGCTCCTCGACTGCGTAAATATCGATGGAAACGACATAAATCTCGGGTTCCGTGGCCTTGAGGGATATGGCTCGGGATGGACTTCGTCGAACGGAACGGCTTATCAGTGTACTGCTTCCGGCATCTTTGCCGATAGCGTTCCCGACGGCAGCGGCAACGTTGTCCGGGGCTGCTGGGGTCAGTTCAACGGCACGGGGTCGTTCTCCGAACTCAACGATCACGTAAAGCCCTGGAGCTTGTTCTGGGCTCAGCTCGCCGCGAGAACGGACAGTGCGACGGCAGGAAAGGTCTGCCGCGTACTCGAGAGGAGCCTAAACTCAGTCAGCAACAATCCTACTCCCGCTGAGGCAAGGATGATGGCGGACATAGCAAAGGCGCCCCGAATAACGATGAAATCGTGGATTGACAGTGCTAAACTGTCGGCTCCGGTCACTACTTCGTTGCCTTCGTTCGTGCTGAAAGGTAGCCGCGGAGACCAGAACTCAACTGCTCAAAAGAGTAATAAGGACCTTGCTGTACAAAGAAAAAATCATAATGGAAGTCTGAATTCAACCGATCAAAACGGTAAAACGGCCGACAATTATGCCGTTGTCGGTGGAAAACTCGTTATGAACGGGCGTCTGATAGTCGGCGGAAGACAGAATACCCCATGGTGGAACGGACGCGTGCGCTATTCGGCTTTCCCTAAAATTGCCGATGCCGTCACCCGTTTCGTACCCGGAATGGAGGGTCAGGGAACGACAACGCGTATCGACAGCGTTGCTGCTCACCTGAAAATGCACCATATTGTGCTCTTTAATCAGAACTACGGACTATGGTATGACCGTCGCCGCGACGACCATGAGCGCATCCGTCGACGCGATGGCGACGTGTGGGCACCATTCTATGAGCAGACGATAGCGCGCAGCGGAGAGGGCTATGCGTGGGACGGACTGAGCAAGTATGACCTCAGCCGACTCAACCAGTGGTATGTTTATCGCGTCAAGAGCCTTGCCGAGGCAACGTCGTCCGACGGCATCGTTATCCTCAACCAGCACTATTTCCAGCATAATATCCTTGAGGCCGGAGCCCATTGGGTGGACTGTCCGTGGCGACCGGTGAACAACTTAAACTCTACCGCGTTCCCTGAGCCGGTGCCGTTCATTGGTGACAAGCGCGTCTATATGGCTGAATATTTCTACGATACGGCCAATCCAACGATGGCGCGGTTGCATTCTCATTATATCAAGAATATGCTTTCGGCCTTCGCCGGAGAGCCAAATATCATCCATTCCATCGGAGAAGAGTACACCGGACCGTACCATTTCACTGTTTTCTGGCTCCATACCATCGCCGACTGGGAGGCTCAGACGGGTCGGCATGTGCTCGTCGCGCTCGCCGCTAATAAGGATGTGCAGGATTCTGTCATGCAGGATTCGGTATCGGCAGGGGCTGTCGACATCATAAATATAGAGCAATGGTGGTATAATAAGAAAGGGCTCTATGCTCCGGAAGGCGGTAAGAATATCGCCCCGCGACAGTATCTGCGCCGGTTGCGGCCCGGAAAGGTGACTTTCGCCGATGTCTACCGTAGTGTCGTGGAGTGCCGTTCGCAGTGGCCCGACAAGGCCGTTGTCTATTATGCCAACGCTTACGACCAGTTCGGGTGGGCGGTTCTCATGGCCGGTGGCAGCTGTCCCGCTATTCCGGTCCGCGACGATGCTTTCCTCAAAGCTGTCGCGACGATGAATCCGGCGGTTTCGACCGATGGCTCATACGTTATCATGAATACCGCCGGCGACTGCGTAATATATGTCGATACCGACCAGGTCTACATTGCGAGGGGACTGTCTGACGGTACCTTTGCCGTCAGAAAGATCGACGAAAAGACCGGAATCATCGGCCGTCCGACAAAGATTACAATTAAAAACGGAGCCGCCGACTTCAATCGCGGCATCTATTGGCTGACAAAAACAAAGTGAACCGCAGATTTAAATGTGATGATTTGCAGATGAAAATGCAATGATTTACGTGTTATGATGCAATGAACCGCTGCTTAGAATGCATTAAATCACAGATTAAAATGCATGAAAGACCAGATTAAGCCGCATTTAATAGCATATAAAGATAATTTTAACAGAATAATAACAGCTACGTCATGACAATCAACGACGACATACTCCGCTACATCAAAGATGCCGATTTCATTCGGTTTGTCTTCGAGGGCACACCCTCGCAGTTGAACTATTGGCGTGGCTATATAGCCCGTCGACCCGAAGAAAAGGATGCCGTATTGCGCTCGAAGTACCTCTTGCTGCATCTTGACGAGATGGAATGCCAGTTCAGCGATGCTGAGATCGATGGCTTGAAAAAACGCATTCAGACCTCACTTTCCGACTGAAAATGGTATTATTTAGTCGATTTTACCAGTTTTTCCCATTTTAAAACCTGATTTTTCCACATCGAAACGCACTCTTTTCCTATCTTTGCAACAGAATCAAATCAACCTACACTAAGCTAAAAACTAAAACAAGCTCATGGATTTAAATACTGTTGCAAAAGAGGAAATGGCATTGCGCTTGATCGATGATTATCGCAATGGAGACGAGAAAGCTTTCTCGTCACTATATAATATGTATGTCGTGGCACTGCTGAACTACGGCATGTGTCTCACCTCCGATAAGGAAATGGTCAGGGATTGTGTTCATGACGTATTCGTGAAGCTCCTTGTCAAGTGCAAGACAAGTAAGATAAGCAAGGTCAGCAGCTACCTATTTATCTCCCTCCGTAATCGTCTCACCGATGAGTTCCGGCGCGGTTCGTTCAGCACCGACACCCCCATCAACGACAATAAGATGCGGAGAAGCGACGACAGTGCTGAGGATTTGTTTATCCGTCAGGAGGACGACAGCATCCTTCATGCCGATGTCAGCAAGCTCTTTGCCGAGCTCACACCCCGTCAGCGCAAGGCTTTCAACCTTTATTTCATAGAGCAGAAGAAGTACGATGAAATCTGCCAGATTCTCCAGATGAACTATCCATGCGTCCGCAACCTCGTACACCGTGGTATGATGAAGCTGCGCTCGTCGGAGACTTTCCGCCAGATGAAACTCACGGGAGCCCGTTCTTTCTGAGTCCCCACAGCCATTTTCCTGCATCAGTATAACGAAAAAACAAAATGAATCAGTCCTCCCGCTCTTCAGCTTTCAGGGCTGATTCATTTTGAAATCGTCCTTGTCAATATCTGTTTAAACGGCTTTTTCCTTCTGCGACAATCCATGTAACAGTCCATTCAAATCGCTTCTCCTTTCTGTAACAGTCTAAGCGACAGACCGTTCGAATTGTTTTTCTTTCGGTAAGAGTCTATGCAGGAGTCCGTTTAAACGTCTAATTCAATTTAAAATCCACGTCCCACTTCTCCGGCCACGCCGGTTTGAGGATCCGTCGGCCCTCAGCATCGCGCTGCAAGAGCATCTCCTGAAGTCCAATCATCCCGCTTCCGCCCCAGTTATGGTCCGGCGCCCAGTCGTGGCCGGGACCCCAGAAAGCCGGAAAACGGTAGGGACCGTCCTTCAACTTGGCTGTGTTCAGCGTGGCGGCCTCGTCGGTCAGCCCTAAGTCGGCGGCAAAGATATTTGCTTGCTCCCAGCTCGTTACGCCCTTGAACTGCTGCACGTAAGGGTCTAACTTCCACGTATTGACGGCCGTTTGCAGTGAGTCGAGGCCCACGCCGTAGCAATGCCACGGAAAGACGGGGTAGAGCTGAGGCAGTTCACGGTTGTTTATTCTCGCCCAGACCATTGCCGGAGCTATCACCTTATGGCCGTCGATGATTCTTGTCGGGATTGGCGGCACTCTGCCGACGACACCCCTGAAGTAAGCTATCGTAGAGCTGTCGGCGTGGTTAACGGTCAGATAGTCACACAGTTTCGTAGCTACCACCCTCATTGCCGCCACCGTATTTGCCGGATTGTAGGCCATCTTGAACGTCTCGCATCCCGACCCCGGATATATAATAAGGTGGCCGTCGCCGTCGAGAGTCTTCCGTCCCATCTTCCGCGCCTGCCACTGATAGTGCTCGTCGAAGAACCTCACGCTCTCCTTTATCATCGGAATATAGTCGCTGATGTTCATATTTCCGTTTCTGTTTGCGTCCAAAGCCATCCCGCAAAACTCCAGGACAGTATCCCAGGTATATTCGAGCCACGCATTGTAGTCGACCCCTCTGTCGTAGTCCGTCGGTCGTTTTTTGCCGTATTCATCGATATTCGACAGTCCGAAGTTCTCTATCTGCTCCGTGAAGTTCGCCCCACCGTGACCCCAGTATGTCCTCACCCTCAGCATTGCCGTGGGCAGGATGCGCTTGTAGAAGTCCAGTTGCGTCCTCAGCATGTCGTAGTCGCCGCTCTTGACCATTCCCCAATAAACGAGCCGTTGGTTCTGAGCCGTGAATGTGCCGCCGCCCCATCGTCTGAAGTCGGGAGTGAAAGGATATCGCTTGTCGACATAAACGGGGTCGAAAGTGAACAGTCCTCCGTTGAATTTCGTGGGCCATTTGCCGTAAGCATTGCACCCGAGCATATATCTGAAGAGCGTGTAGTTGCGCGTTATCGCTGCCGCCTCACCCGTAGCGCGGATGTGGCTGCGTTGCCAGAAAGCATGCCACCACTGTCGCGACTCGTCCGCTTTCGTCCTCCTGCTGTCGCTGACGAGAGCCCTAATCTGCCGCTTGAAAGCATCGACACCGTCTTGCGTGTCGTCGAGAGCGATGAGAATCTGTGTCCGCGTCAGCACCTTTGTCGTCGTGAAATTCCAGCTACGGTAGTCGGTGGAGGCATAGATGCCGTCGCCGGTACCACTGAACCGGAAATCGGGACACACCAAAAGACCTCCCGACACGAGCCGCCCTATAGGGTTGAACATCCGGTTCCGCTCGCTGCCCAAGCCCTGCTCAATGGCTGTGGCATCAAAGACGGTGGAATCGCCGTTTTCGTGATATGCCCAGACCCCGTTAGCATAAGGCTGTATGCTGTCGGCGGTGGTCTTCAGCCCCGGTACCTTTCCAAATTTATAGCTGCACTGCTGGCATTCCATCTTGCGTATTTCACGGTCGCGGTACCGCCACGACTCATAGCTCACGGTGCCCGTGAAGCCGCGGCCCTGGATGTCGACGTGAATCACCGGACGGAAAACGTCGACCCAGATGCTGACGTTTACATTATCCGTCGCTACGCTCACGTAACCGTCGTAGACATGAAGAGTCTGACGGAACGACTTGTCGTCGAAGATGCTCACCTTCCGGTTGCCGTCTTTTCCGATGCCTTTTTGATTCCTGGCGTCATAGATCCGCAGTCTGTAGCGCCCTGCCTTCAGCATCGTATTGTTCTCGTCGAAGGCCCCGCTCCTTTGGGCGTAGAACATCAGGTCGCCGTTCTCGACCCACACGTTCAGTCCTATCGACCCGCCGCCGCACGGCATCGACCCGCTGCTGTTGCTGCTTTGCGTCGTCCATGAGTAGTCGTCGGGAATGTAGCCGCGACCGTCCTTCGCCGTTGCCGACACCGACAAGACCAAGAAAGCGGCCGTCAGCAGCTTATTCAAAATACAGTCCATGAGCCTTCCCCGTAACCTTTATCGTCTGATTCTTTATCCCGTCGAATTTGCAGTTCCTCACGTGTATGTCGTAAACATTGTCATTATCGGGTAATCCTACGATGAAAACGCCATTTTCGCTCTCCTCGCAGGTGCTGTTCTCCACCCAGACATTGCGCACCGTCGGCGGAAAATCGCGGCAGCACTGCTCCTTAGGGTCGTAGTCGAGGTTAATCTTCAGCACAGCCTCCTTGCACCTTCCTACCTTTACGTTCCTCACGAAGATATTCTCCGTCGTACCACCGCGGCAGGGGTTCGACTTTATCCTGATAACCCTTTCGAGGTTTTTCGAGTCCATGCGGCAGTTCTCCACGAACACATTTCTCACCCCTGCGGCAATCTCTGAGCCCACGACGACACCGCCATGACCGTCCTCCATGTCGCAGTTTCTGACTATAATGTTCTGCGATGGCCGTCCGTCGGAGCGTCCGTCCTGGTTGCGTCCGCTCTTGATGGCTATGCAGTCGTCACCGGTGTGGAACCGGCAGCCCTCGATGAGTACGTCGTCGCAGCTCTCCGGATCGCAGCCGTCGCCGTTAGGTCCCTCGTTCCATACGTGTACGTTCCTTACTGTCAGATTCTTACAGAATACCGGATGAATAACCCAGAACGGTGACCGGAGCAGTGTGACTCCCTCGATGATGATGTTCTGACCGTCTATAATGTTTATCAGTTGCGGCCGCAGTCCACAGCCTTTCCCGAAAATCCTCTCCTTGAGGGGCACCCCGTCGGCAACCATTTTCAGCAGTTTGTTTCTTGCGCCGGTGTACTTGCAGTTCTCCCGACCGTCCTTATAGCCGAATCGCTCCACACCCGTCATGAACCACCATGCGTCGTTCGATGCTCCGCCGTCGATGGTTCCTTCGCCCGTGATGCCCACGTTGCTGACATTATTGCCGTAGATGCATGGCTGGTAGTTGTAGCAGTCCATACCCTCCCAGCGGGTGCGGACCAGCGGATACAGACTTGTGTCGAATGCGAAGACAAGCCGCGCGTCCTTCTCCACCACCAAGTTGACACCACTCTTCAGCGTCAGTGCCCCCGTGTTCCATGTTCCCGCTGGCACCACCACGCGCCCTCCGCCTTTCCGTGAGCATGTGACTATGGCCTTGTTTATGGCCTTCTGGTTTTGTGCCGCGGAGGCTTTTGTGCTCGCCCCAAACTTCGTTATGACATAGTTGCGACCGTTAAAAACCGGCGATTTCATCGACGATTCTACCTGTTTGTACGTTGTCTGCCATTCGGGAGCATCAGCCTTGGCGGCGAGTATGCCCACAACCAATAATGAAAGGAGTATAAAGACTTTTCGCATCTGATTTTGTTTTAGTTATGTTCTATATAGTTTTCGGATTAATTCGGTAAGAGTTTGTCGGCCTACAAAGTTAATCTAAACGAATTAAATGACAAAACGTTTTCGCCGATTTGTTTCCCGATGACTCTGTTTTTTCCCGGTTAAAAATGCGAAATATATTTACAGCAATCCAATACATGCCATTTTGCGTTGCGAAACGGGCCGTTTCGTCTCCTGAAACGGTCCGTTTTGGCTTCTAAAACGGCCCGTTTCGCAACGCAAAATGGCATGTATTGTAAGCCGTTGAAACACAATCCGTTGCGAGGACGGGTCTTTGCGATGCTCTGTTTGAATTATTTTTACTAAATTACCGTGGGCAAAAGCGCATCAGATTATGCTGGTTCCGTTGTCCCAGAGCCGGCTTCCGGTCCCGCCAATATGGCCGGATGATGGTCAGGAGAGACTATTCGGCTCCGTTCGTCTGTTACAATTCCGCTTCTCTTTCGTCCATTTATAAAGATGGAGTAATTATATATAATGTATAGGAAACCGCTAATAACAGTTATTTGTCTGCTCTTGTCGCTGACATCCGTGGCCGGACCAGCCACCGGAAAGCATGCGACTGTGAAGGAGAAGGAGTATTACGTGTCGACATCGTTCAACGAACCGGCCACCGACGGCCTCCGTTTTATCTACAGCGATGATGCCATCCACTGGAAGTCGATGCCCGATATCTTCCTCGAACCACGTGTCGGCAAGCAGAAAGTGCTGCGCGATCCCTCCATCATCCGCACCCCCGACGGCATCTATCGCCTCGTGTGGACCTGCTCGTGGCGTGGTGACCGTGGCTTTGGCTATGCCGAAAGCCGCGATCTCATGCACTGGACCGATGTGAAATTCGTCAGCGTCATGCCCGACACCACGACTGTCAACGTCTGGGCTCCCGAGCTCTTCTGGGACTCCAAGCGGCAGCAGGCCATGGTCGTGTGGAGCTCGTGTGTGCCCGGACGGTTCCCCGACGGACAGGAAAAGCACGACAACAACCAGCGCCTTTACTACTCTACGACGAAGGATTTCCGCACCTTCACCCCCGGCAAGCTCCTCTACGACCCCGGTTTCAGTAGCATCGATGCCACAATTATGCAGCGTGGCGACGACGATTATGTCATGGTCTTCAAGGATAACACCCGTCCCGAGCGCGACCTCCGTGTGGCCTTCGCCCGTGATCCGCTCGGTCCGTGGTCGTCGGCGTCGGCACCTTTCACCGCCAAGTTCACCGAAGGACCTACGGTGACAGCCCTCCCCGACGGCAATCCCATCGGTAACGGATGGCTCGTCTACTACGATGATTATGGAAAAAAGCGCTTCGGAGCCGCCTTTACCCGCGATTTCATCGAGTTTAAGGATGTGTCCGATGCCGTTGATGTGCCCGTAGGACATAAGCACGGCACCATCTTCCGGGTGCCGGAGCATACCCTTAGACTGATGCTCGAACCCTGCCGTGTTCACTATTCGGGCTCGACCATCGCCGATGCCACACGCCATGACGGTCGGCTGTCGCCCGTCGTCGGTGTCCACAACATTCAAATCCTGCGTGCCAACCGCGAACATCCCACCGCTGCCAACGGCAATGGGTGGACCTACAACCACCAGCCGATGATGGCATATTGGAACGGTAGGTTCTACGTCCACTACCTTTCCGACCCCGCCGAGGAGCATGTGCCGCCATCGCATACGATGATGCAGACCTCCACTGACGGCTATCACTGGACTAATCCCGTAGAGCTCTTCCCCACCTACGACGTGCCGGAATGGTTCTCGAAACCTAATTATAAGCCCAATCCATCGCTCCAGTACCCCGATGCCTACAAGCAGCGGCCGCTGAAAGCCATCATGCACCAGCGCGTGGGGTGGTATGTCTCCACCGACGGCATACTCCTCGCCATGGGCAATTATGGTGTTGCCCTCGACAGAAAGGACGATCCCAACGACGGCAACGGCATCGGACGTGTCGTCCGCGAGGTGAGGAAGGACGGCAGTCTCGGCCCCATCTACTTCATATATTATAACCACGGCTTCAACGAACGCAACACCGCCTATCCCAACTACCGCCATGCGCCACGGCGGGTGCGCAAGGCCTGTGAGGAGATTTTGGCCAATCCCCGCTACCGTATGCAGTGGGTGGAGGAGGCCGACCGCAACGATTCCCTTATCCCCGTGCCCAACGGCTATAAGGCTTACAACGACTATACCCTCCGCGACGGCACCCTTGTGGCTCTGTGGAAACACGCCCTGACCTCTGTCAGCCGCGACGGCGGACGGTCGTGGTCGCTGACGCAACGTGCGCCGGGGTTCGTCAACAGCAACGCGAAGATATGGGGGCAACGGCTGACTGACGGCACCTATGCCACCGTTTACAACCCGGCGGAGTTCCGGTGGCCCTTGGGAATATCGCTGAGCAGCGACGGTCTCGACTACACTACGCTGAACCTCGTCTGCGGTGAGGTGCCCCCGATGCGCTATGGCGGCAACTACAAGAGTCGCGGACCGCAGTATGTGCGTGGCATTCAGGAGGGCAACGGGGTGCCGGCCGACAGCGACCTGTGGGTCGCTTACTCAATGAACAAGGAAGATATATGGGTGGCGCATGTCCCGGTGCCCGTACTGACGACAGCCACGGAGCAGGCTCACGACGACTTCAGCGCCTATAAGTCGATGGAGGACCTGCGGTCGTGGAATATCTATTCACCCCTGATGGCTCCCGTAACGCTCGACGGGAAGTGGCTGAAGCTTGCCGATGCCGATCCCTTCGACTACGCCGTGGCCGAGAGAAAGGTGCCGCCGACGAAGCTGTTGAATGTGGCTTTCGACCTCAAACCGGCCCAGAACCGCAACGGACAGCTCCAGATTGAGTTCAAGGACGAACAGGGAATGGCATGCTCGCGAATCGAATTCACCGCCGACGGCCGCATCCGTGTCAAGGATGGAGCCCGCTATGCCAATGTCATGAGCTACAAACCCGACAAGACTTACCACCTCGACATCACGCTGAACACCGCCAAGCGGCAGCTGACAATAGCCGTCGGCGACAAGCGTGTGCAGCGGATGTTCTTCAATCCCGTTCACGATGTGGAGCGGATAACGTTCCGGACCGGTGCCGACCGCTATTCGCCCACTGTCGATACTCCCGCCGACTGGTATGACAATTTGGCCGGAGCGGGCGACAGCGATACCGTGGCGGTGTACCGGATAGCCAATTTCGTGACCCGCGACATGTCGGATGACGCTGGGGCTGCGGTGCTCAGAACCGATGAATTCGCCCATTATGTCGACTTTTTCAATGCTATGGAGGATGAGAATATAGCTCAGGCGATACCTAACAGCGACTTCTGGAAATGGATGAAAAGCAGCATTCCGCTCTTTGAATGTCCCGACAAGCAGTTTGAGACGATGTGGTACTACCGCTGGTGGACCCTCCGCAAGCACATCGAGAAAACGCCCGTGGGCTACGCCATGACCGAGTTTCTCGTGCCGAGGAGCTATGCCGACAAGTACAATCTCATCTCGTCGGCCTTAGGTCACCATATTATGGAGAGCCGGTGGATTCGCAATCCCGAGTTCCTCGACGGCATTATCCACACGTGGTACTATGGTAACGGTGGCGAGCCGATGCGGAAACTGAACTTCTACAGCCAGTGGACACCCTACGCCATCGTCCAGCGCTATATGGTCGACGGCCGTAAGGACTCACTCGTCAGCTTGCTGCCGCGAATGGAAAGGCAGTTCTCCGACTGGGACAACCATCGCTGGACCACTCCTTCGGGGAAGGGATTGTACTGGCAGTACGACGTCCGCGATGCTATGGAGGAGACGATCAGTGGCGGACGACGGGAGAAAAACGCGCGTCCGAGCATCAACAGCTACATGTACGGCAATGCTGAGGCCATTGCTGCCGCAGCCCGTCTGGCCGGCGACAACGACGCGGCCCAACGCTACTCCTGTCTCGCCGACACTCTCCGCACCCTCATCCGCACCCGTCTTTGGGATGCCGATGCCCGTTTCTATGAGGTCCGTAAGCCCGTCGGCGGGGCCGGTGGCGTTGTCGTCGGCGACTCGTCGGCGCATGTGAGGGAGGAGATTGGATTCCTGCCGTGGTATTTCGGTGCTGCCGCCGACAACGGACGCGATGCCGCGGCGTGGCTCCAGCTCGTCAGCGACAGCGGTTTCTGTGCTCCCTACGGCATTACCACCGCCGAGCAACGGCACCCGCGATTCCGCTCCCACGGCGTGGGGAAGTGCGAATGGGATGGGGCTGTGTGGCCCTTTGCGTCCTCACAGACTCTCACGGCTATGGCTAACTGGCTCAACGACTATCGTGTCCGACCGATGGAATCGGCCAAAATGATCGATAGAGGGGAACAGTTCTGGCGTGAGGTTTACTTCGACAATATGAAGAAATATGTCGAAAGTCAGAGCCATCGGGGTCGGCCTTACATCGGAGAGTATCTCGACGAGACCACCGGAGCGTGGCTGATGGGTGACAGGGAGCGCTCCCGCTATTACAATCACTCTACGTTCAACGATTTGATTATCACCGGACTGTGCGGTCTGAGGCCCTCCGCCGGCGACACGATTGTGGTCAATCCGTTGCTGCCCGCTGACAAATGGAATTATTTCTGCCTCGATAAGGTCAGATACCACGGTCATGATGTCACCATCGTTTGGGATAAAGACGGCAGCCGTTACCATGTGGGTGTGGGACTGACCCTGCTCGTCGACGGTCGGCGGATGGCCTCGCGAAAGGATATTGGTGAGCTGAAAGCGGTGCTGCATGAATGATGGGATGATGCTAAAATAATCGGAGCGGATTGCCGTTTCAATTGAATGGAATGAAGAAGATACTGATTATACTGTTTGCTCTCATGCCTTTGGCGGTGCTTGCCGAAGGCCGTGACGACTTTGGCGGTGCCCTTTGGATTGGTGCTACAGCCGATGCCAATGACTCGTTGGCCGACCGCAGTATTATCCTTTCGAAGACTTTCCACAGCAGTGAGCGTAAAGTTAGAAAGGCGGAAGCGTTCGTCTGCGGTCTCGGGGCTTACGAACTGTACATCGACGGGCACCGCGTCAGTCCCGACGACGTCCTTTCGCCGGCATGGAGCGATTATAACAAGACGGTATTCTATAATGTTCTCGATGTCACCGACTGTATTAATGATATCCGGCAAGGTCAGTCCCGTGGTGGCAACAAGAAGGCGCAATCCTCCAAAATGGCCGATTCCATCGAACATAACGTGGAAGTTTGGCTCGGCAACGGGTTCTATCATGAGAACGGACGACGCTATCATAAGCTCACAACCAACTATGGTCCGCTGACCCTTCTCTTCCGTTTGCGCATCGAATATGCCGACGGCAGTGTCGAGAATGTCATGAGTGACGGCTCGTGGCAGTGGCGGCGGAGTCCTGTAACCTACAATAGCATCTACGGCGGTGAGGACTATGACGCGCGGCTTTGGCGTCCGTCGCTGCCCGCCGATGCCCATGCCGTGGTGCAGACGGCTCCCCGTGGCGTTCTCCGCAAGCAGATTTGTGATCCCGTCCGCATCATGGAGAGGTTCCCGGTCATGGCTAAGCTCCTCGACAGAGCGGACTCGACGGGGCACCATACCGTCGTCTACGATATGGGACAGAATCTTGCCGGATTCCCCGAAATTACCGTCCGCAGTCGTCGCGGGATGCAATTTACGCTGACCGTTGGCGAAACGCTGCGTCCGGACGGTCTCGTCAGTCAGAAGCAGACGGGCAAACCACATTATTATATATATACTTGTGGCGGTCAGGAAAGCGAAAGTTGGCATCCGAGATTCACCTATTACAGCTTCAGATATGTGCAGATTGATTACGACTGCGGTAGCGACGGAGTCGATTTGCCGTCCGATTCGGTCATCATTTCGCTCCATTCCGATTTCATATATAATGCCGCCGCTTCCCGCATGGCATCGTTCTCGTGTTCCAATCCGCTCTTCAATAAGACCTTCGACCTTGTCAACAACGCAGTGAAAAGCAACTGGATGACGGTGTGGACCGACTGCCCAGCGAGGGAAAAGCTCGGATGGCTCGAGCAGGACTGGCTCAACGGACCGGGGCTGATGACCGATTTCGACTGCCGGAAGATGATTGAGCAGGAGATGATTGTTATCGCCGATGCCCAGCATGCCGACGGTTCCATGCCGGAGATAGCCCCCGAGTACATCCGCTTCGAGGGCTCGTGGGCCCCGCCTTTCCGTGAGTCGCCGGAATGGGGAGGTGCTCTCGTGGCCCTGCCTTTCCTCTACAAGCAGGTCTATGGCGACGACCGGCTGGTGGAGAAGTACCTGCCTCAGATGCGCCGTTATGTTGACTACCTTGCCAAACGCGACTCCGCCGGAATACTGAAGATGGGACTTGGCGACTGGTACGACTACGGACCGTGGCGCGCCGGCTTCTCCCGCAATACGTCGTTAGCCCTCGTCGGTACGGCCCATTACTACCTCTGGACGCGGCTCGCAGGCCTCTCCGCACGTGCCGACAGCATCAGACAGGCGTTCCTCGGGGCCGGTTTCCGACCCTCGTCGCAGGCTTCCATAGCCATAATGCTGGACCTCGGACTCTACCGCGACGGCCAGCGTCAGGCACTCGTCGATAGTCTTGTGGCCGACATCCATCGCCATGGCGACCGTCTGACGACCGGTGATATCGGCACGCCCTATCTCTTCCGAACCCTCATCAGGTTCGGTCAGGAGGACCTTCTCTACAAAATGCTCAATCATTACGACGTTCCCGGCTACGGAGCCCAGCTCAGTAAGGGCCTGACAACGCTCTCGGAGCAGTGGGACCCCGACCGTGGTGCATCGCGAAACCATTTCATGCTCGGTCACATCAATAATCATCTTGTGCCCGATGTGGCAGGAATACATATCGAGAACGGCCGCGCCCGCATAGCACCGGTGCCGATGGGCGACCTCCGGTGGGTCCGCGCAACGGCGTACGTAGGCTCACGGCGCGTGGCCGTAAGTTGGAAAATTGACAACGGAGTCTTCGACCTCAGCGTGGAGTCTCCCGAAAAGAATATCATCATTATAGACTATGAGAAGATTAACTCTATGTGTGTTAAGCGTCATCTTCGCCTGCACTACAAATTTAAACGCTCAGAATAACTTCGGCGGACAGTACACCCGCAGTTTCCACGACATCATGACGACCGTCGGCAACCGCTGGAATGTGCGCTTTAAGTATAATGTCGACACCGTCGGACTGCGTCTGCCGTATGCCGATTTCCGCGTCCGGCCCTACTCGTTGGAGGAAACGCTGACGAATATCTGTAAGTATTTCGATTTCAACTGGTGGAAACAGAACGACGGTCTGTACAAGATTAAGCCTTACGAGTATCCCCGCCGTCACACCGACGAGGGTGCGCGGATGCTCGATTACCTCCGGGGTCTCTACTCAAACCGCCAGCAGTTTGAGGTTCGTCGCGACAGTGTGCGCCTTCAGGTGCGCCGTTTGTTGGGCATTGACGACTACAAGCGCTGTCTCGTCCATGCCAGACCGGTATTGGGAAAGGTCCTTGTGCGCGACGGATATACCACCCAGAATATCTGCATCGAGACCCTTCCCGGCGAGCATCTCTTCGGAACCATCTACACGCCCCATCCCGACAAGGCCACACAACGGCACTGGCGTACAGCCAACGGTACAGGAAAATATGCGCTTATCATCTGTCCTGACGGCCATTTCGCCGGTGGTCGCTATCGCAAAGACGAGCAACTGCGACTGGCTACGTTCGCAAGGATGGGTGCCGTGTGCGTCGATTTCGACCTCTACGGATGGGGACAGAGTGAGGAAGAGTATGGCAAGGACAGTCATCGCACCGACCGCGCCCACGTCATCCAGGCTCTCAACGCTGAGGTCCTGCTCGATTATATGTGGAATAACCGCAAGGACATCGACCATAACCGCGTCGGTGTCAACGGCGGGTCGGGCGGTGGCACCCACACTGTGCTCCTTATCGTCCTCGATGACCGCATCAAGGCTGCGGCACCGACGGTCAACCTCGCGAGCCATTTCGACGGCGGCTGTCCCTGCGAGAGCGGCAAACCCATCCAGCTTGCGGGCGGCGGGACATGCAATGCCGAGCTGATCTCGTTCTTTGCGCCGCGTCCTTTGCAGATTGTCAGCGACGGAGGCGACTGGACGGCGTCCGTTCCCACACTCGAATATCCTTTCCTTCAGTATGTCTATGGATTCTATGGAGCCCGCGACAAGGTGGAGAACGTTCATTTGCCGGGTGAGCGCCACGACTACGGACCGAACAAACGACAGGCCAACTACGACTTCTTCGTCCGCGTCTTCGGTCTCGACAAGAGTCGCTGCGACGAGAGTAAGGTGACCGTTGTGGCTCCGGAAGTGCTCCAAAGCCGCATCGCCATCCATAAGGTAACGCTCAAATGACTTGTCCAATGGCTTGATTCATTCATCAGCCTACATTATATTATATAGCATCGGAGCATGAAACGGAAATCTGGTAACTTGTAATAATATGTAAAAGTAATTCATATTAATATCCGTTTTGGACCGTCCTTGTATATTGTTGATTTTCAGTGGGTTATCAATACATGCCATTTGGCGTTGCAAAACGGCCCGTTTTAGGACGCGAAACGGTCCATTTCGCAAGCTGAAACGGGCCGTTTCGCAAGCCGAAACGGTATGTTTTGGAATGGTGTAAATATATTTCAAAATAGAATTATTATGCTGCAAGGACCGACGCTGGGGCTTTCTGATTACAAAACAGCGGTTCTTCCGTCATTTAATAAGATGGTGACTGACGCTCAAACACCACTGTTCAGTGGCTCTGTCACAACCTGTTTGCAGCTTGCATTCCATCATCCGGCGGTCTGATTTCCATTGGTCGACAACCCCGTGATTACCTGAATATATCGTGACCGCGACGAAACCACGATTCCCAAAAGAAGAAACTATATCGAGATATCTATGAAAGTCCTACGAAAGACCATCCTTCTATTGCTCATAAGTCTTGCAGTCCTGCCGCTGTCGGGTCAGGACGATGTTGCCACACACCGTCTTTATCTCTCCGGCCACGGCTGTGACGACATGGTCAAGTGGCAGTTCTACTGTACCGACGGACAGAATTCGGGCCGTTGGACTACCATCGGCGTACCGTCGTGCTGGGAACTTCAGGGCTTCGGCACCTACCAGTATGGCATGCGGTTCTACGGTATCAAGAATCCGCCGGGTATCGCCAACGAGAAAGGACTGTACAAATACGAGTTCACGCTGCCCGAATCGTGGCGCAACCGGCAGACGGAGATTGTCTTCGAAGCCGTCATGACCGATGCCAAGGTGACCATCAACGGTCGCAAGGCCGGCTCCGGCACTCATCAGGGAGGTTTCTATCGTTTCGCTTTCGACGTCAGCGACCGCGTCAATTTCGGTAAAAAGAAGAATCTCCTCGAGGTGGAAGTGAGCAAGGAAAGTGCCAACGGACAGGTCAATATGGCTGAGCGTCGTGCCGACTATTGGAACTTCGGCGGTATCATCCGGCCCGTATTTATCGTCTCCAAGCCCGTGTTGAACATCCGTAGGGTGGCCATCGACGCAGGTATGGACGGCCGTTTCCGTGCCGACTGCTTCCTCAACCGTGCCGTCGAAGGGGCCAAAGTGCGCACCACGGTCAAGGATCTTGCCGGAAGAACGGTAGGCTCTTGTGTCACCGACTGCCGCAACAGCGATGTCGCCCATGTCGATTTCGTTGTCCGCAATCCACGGCTGTGGACCGCCGAGACCCCCAACCGCTATGCCGCTACGTTCGAACTCATCGACCGCGACGGTCATGTTCTGCACCGCGAGAGCCAGAAATTCGGCTTCCGCACCATCGAATACCGCAAGTCGGACGGCATCTACGTCAACGGCACGAAGATTATTCTCAAGGGTGTCAACCGCCATTCCTTCCGTCCGGAGAGCGGTCGCACACTCAGTCCGGCTAAGTGTGTGGAGGACGTAGAGCTCATCAAGTCGATGAATATGAACGCCGTCCGACTCTCACATTATCCTGCCGACCCCGAATTTCTCGATGCCTGCGACTCCCTCGGACTCTATGTCGACTGCGAGTTGAGTGGCTGGCACTGGGCTCACGAGACCGTTGTGGGTTCCAAGCTCGTCGAGGAAATGGTCACCCGCGATGTCAATCATCCTTCGATACTGTTCTGGACGAACGGTAATGAGGGCGGCTTCAACTACGAGCTGGAGCCTTTCTTCCATAAATATGATATTCAGGACCGCGTCGTCCTGTACCCCTGGGCCAACCGCAACGGCTTCGAAACCAAGCACTACCGCTCTTATGGCGAGACCGAGGAGTACATGCGCGAGCCCGAAATCTTCATGCCGACGGAGTTTCTCCATGGCCTTTACGACGGCGGACACGGTGCCGGACTGGCCGACTACTGGGCAATGATGATGTCGAATCCCCGCTGTGCCGGTGGCTTTCTGTGGGATTTGGCCGATGAGGGCGTCGTCCGCACCGATAAGGGCGGAATCATCGACTGTATGGGTAACTTCGGAGCCGACGGCATTGTCGGTCCGCACTTCGAGAAAGAAGGGTCCTACTACACCGTCCGTGAGGTGTGGAGCCCCGTTCAGCTGCGCCGGATAAATCATCCGTCGGCCACCTTTGCCGCTGCCGACAGTATGGAGGTAGCGAACCACTACAACTTCACTAACCTCCGCCAGTGCACCTTCCGCTACCGCTATCTGCTCATGCCGGAACCCGGCAGCGACCGTGTTGTGACACTGAGGAGCGGTCGGCTGAGCCAGATAGATGTACGTCCGGGACAGAAAACCCTCCTCACCATCACCGACGCACCCCGCAATGCCGACTGCATAGAGGTCACCTGCACCGATGCTTTCGGCAAGGATATCATGACATGGAGCTGGCCCCGCAGTACGGTAAAATCGCCAAAAACATCGAATTCATCGCTTCTGCCGGTATTCTCCGACCGCGGCGACAGTCTCACCGTTACCGCCGGAAATACCGTTTACACCTTTTCTCAGTCAACGGGGCACCTCAATGCCGCTGCTGTCGGCGGTCGGACAATCCATCTTGCCAACGGTCCGCGCTTCGTGGCGGCACGTCGCAGCGACCGCAGCTACGACCAGTTCTACAACCACGACGACCCCGACGCGGAGAAAAAGAAAACGCAATACACGCTGTACAAGGACTATGCCACCTTTGCTGGGTTCAGCCATGACGGCAATAAGCTCGTCGCGCACTACGACAACGGCACCGTCGACAGCGTCGTGTGGACTTTCAGTGCCGATGGAACCGCCATTATTAACGTCGGTTACCACTTTGGCGGAGTCGTCGACCTTATGGGCGTCAGCTTCGATTATCCCGAAACGAACGTCGTTTCGAAGTCGTGGGTCGGCAACGGACCCTACCGCGTGTGGCAGAACCGGCTGCAGGGCCCTCAGTATGGCTACTGGTCGAACAGCTACAACGACCCTATTCCCGGCGAGAGTTGGGATTATCCCGAGTTCAAAGGCTACTTCGCCGGTGTCGACTGGATGCGTCTGCATACCACGGAGGGCGATATCACCATCGGCAACGACCCACATTATTATATAGAAGTCTACGAACCGCGCGACGGGCGCGACCATCTGCTCTACGAACTTCCTCATACCGGCATCTCCATCCTTGGCGTTATCCCTGCCGTTCGCAACAAAGTCAATTGCACCGACCTCAATGGTCCGTCGGCACAACCACGCTGGCTCAGTGGCAACGGTACGATACAGTTCAGCCTAAAGTTTGAAAAGCCATGACGATACGGAAAGCCATACTCCTTGCCGCCGTCCTCGTGGCGTTGCCGTCGGGCTCTAAAGCTGGGAACTTTTGCCTTGAAAACGGGATTTCTTCATCAAAATTACTCATTTCATCGGGCCATGGAGCAGTCGATGAAGGCCTTCCGCCCCTCACGGCTAATGCCGCAGCAGTAGCTAATCTTCCCCATATTCCAGCTTGTGATAATCCTGCTGCCGCCACCATCGGCCCAAAATCGTCGGCTGAAGAGGCCGCCCGCCCGTGGACATTCTGGTATTGGATGTACGGCGCGGTATCGAAAGCGGGTATCCATGCCGACCTCTGCGGAATGAAGGATATCGGTCTTGGCGGCTGTTATCTGATGTTCATCAGGTCGCCAAAGGACAAACCCGAGTTTCACGGCACCGCTACCCAGCTCTCGCCAGCGTTCTGGTCGATGGTCGACTACGCTTTCGCGCAGGCCGACTCCCTCGGTCTGAATATGGGCATCCATGTCAGCGACGGTTTTGCCCTGGCCGGATTTCCCACCATCACCCCCGCCGAGAGCATGCAGAAAGTGGTCTGGACCGACACCGTCATCACCCGCCGCGACTACCGCCGATACCTCCGTAGCCATAAGACCATTGCCGATTATCCCGTCGATAAGCCCGAATCCTACCGCGGCTACTATGAGGATATTGCCCGGATAGCCATTCCCTGCAATGAGATTCCGCGCCGGTGGACCCCCGACAGCATCATCCTCTCGCCCGAAATTTCCTCAAAGAAAGGCTATTGGCTGGCCTCGCGCCCTGCCAATATCACCTATTCGTTTGCCTCACCGGTGACCGTCCGCAGTATGATTGTGGAGCCCGAAGGCAACAATGTGCAGTCGGAGCGCCTCCTTGTTGAGGCTTCTGCCGACGGCATCAGCTACCACCGCGTACGCCAGCTCGTCCCCCCACGACAGGGATGGCAGAACACAGGCAGTGCTTACACCTTCGCTCTGCCGCCTACCACGGCCCGTTTCTTCCGATTCTCATGGACTCCCGACGGCACCGAGCCGGGCTGTGAGGACCTCGACGCGGCCAAATGGAAACCACTCCTAAAACTCCGCAATATCGTCCTCTCGAACGAATCGCGCATCGACAACTACGAGGCGAAGAGCGGAATCGTGTGGCGCGTGGCCTCCGACTCGCTCCTTCCGTCTGCTGCTGTCGCCGCTTCGGACGTGGCGACCGCCCGTTCGCCGTATGTCAGAATACTCCGCATCGGCCACACCTCGACCGGACAGATGAACGCTACTGCCGGTGGTGGCAAGGGATTGGAGGTCGACAAGTTCTCCGTCGGTGCCACAAAGAAACTCCTCGACGGATGGTTCCTGCGGTTCGCAGCCCGTCCCCACGCCTCGGTAGTGAAGTACTTGCATGTCGACTCGTGGGAGTGTGGCGCCCAGAACTGGGGCGAGAATTTCGCCGATGAGTTCCGCCAGCGCCGCGGCTACGACCTTACACCCTATCTGCCAGTGCTTTGCGGCTATACGGTAGAGTCGCCGGTGAAGAGCGAACTGGTGCTCCGCGATGTCCGCCGGACCATCAACGACCTTGTCAACGACAAGTTTTTTGCTACCGTTTCGGCCGTTGCCCACGACCACGGTATGCTCGTTTCGCACGAGAGTATAGCCCCAACCTTCCCCGCAGACGGTATAGAGCACTACCGGCTTTCCGACATTCCGATGGGCGAGTTCTGGCTCCGCTCACCGACGCACGATAAGCCTTGCGACATGCTTGATGCCGTCAGCGGTGCCCATGTCTACGGCAAGAACATCGTCCAGGCCGAAGGTTTCACTGTGGTCCGAGGCACCTGGGACGAGACTCCGGCCATGATTAAACCCCTCCTCGACCGCAATTTCTGTCTCGGCATGAACCGGCTGTTCTTCCATGTCGATGCCCACGAGCCCTGTCCCGGTCGTCGTCCGGGGATGACCCTCGACGGAATAGGCCTCTTCTTCCAGCGCGGCAACACGTGGTATGGGGAGTCGAAAGCCCTCGTCGACTACATCCGGCGCTGTCAGACAGAGCTCCAGAAGGGCACACCCGTCGTCGATGTGGCTGTGTTTACGGGCGAAGAGATACCCTCACGGTCCGTAACCCCCGACCGTCTTGTGCCGATGTTCCCCGGACTTTTCGGTCCGCGGCGTGTCGAAAGCGAGCGCATCCGTCTCGCCAACGTAGGCCAGCCCCTCGAGGAATCGCCCGTCGGCGTGACCCATTCGGCCAATATCTTCTCGCTCGACGGCTGGAACAATGCCCTCGACGGCTACAAATACGACTGCGTAGGACCCGATGCGCTGCTCTCGCCGGCCTTCCGCAGCGGTCGCTGTCCGGCATATAAGGTCCTCGTTGTGCCCCGTCAGTATGCTCCAGGCGTCAAGGCTGTGGCACTGTCGGCCGCTGTCAGCGCGCGCATCGACAGCTTGCGGCGCAGCGGGATGACCGTCATCACCGAACCATACGCCGGTCGCGACTTCTCCGAATACGGCCTGCAGCCCGACATCGTGCTCCCCGACAGTATGGACTATGCCCACCGCCACACCGACAGCTGTGAGATTTTCTTCATCAGCAACCAGGCTCCGCGGCCCCGGACCGTCACGGTCTCGTTCCGTGGTTCGTACATCTCGGCCACCATTATGAACCCCGTTGACGGCAGGTCGGAGCCTCTCCGCCTCTCGGCAGCTCCTGACGGACGTACCGCAGCTCGCCTTTCGCTGTCAGCTTATGGCTCCGCCATCATCCGGCTCAGTCGCGACAGTGCCGTCGTGGCTCCCCTCCGAGTGAAGAAAGAGCACACCGTCGTGATGAGATGTGGCCGCGGCAGCAGGATTGTCTTCGACGAGTCGGGCATCAGCCGCCCACTGCCCGCTGGCAATCCCCTCCGCATCGACTGGTCGGTGAGCCCCGACGACAGCATTGCCTACTATAGCGGACATGCCACAATAGAGACAACGGTGGACGTCAGCGAACACTTCGACGGTTGCACACTGATGCTCGGTGATGTCCGCGACGTTGCCCACGTATTCGTCAACGGCACCGACTGCGGCATTGCATGGACGGCTCCCTACGCTGTCGACATCACTCCGGCCCTGCACCGGGGCCGCAACAATGTTCGTATCATAGTCGTCAACACGTGGCATAACGCCCTCCTCGGCGCTGACAAGGGCCGCGCGCCCTTCGCCGGCATCTGGACCAACGGCCGCTACCGCACAAAGTCGGAGCGCCTGTTGCCCGCCGGACTGCTCTCTCCCGTAGAAATGAATTTCTGGAAATATAAAGATGAATAGACTACTTACCCTTTTCTCAGCATTGCTTGTTGCCTTCGTGGCACAGGCCAAGGTCGTCATGCCCCGCTTCTTCGGCGACGGAATGGTGCTCCAGCAGAACACCCGCTGCCGCCTCTGGGGTACGGCTGCGGCCGGAAAGACCCTTACCGTCCGACCGTCGTGGAACGGCCACGGCTACACTACCAAGGTCGATGCCGGCGGCCACTGGGCTGTTGAGGTGCCGACCCCGTCGGCCGGAGGCCCTTACGACATCACCCTCAGCGACGGCGACCGCCTCACCATCCGCAACGTCCTTATCGGTGAGGTGTGGATATGCAGCGGACAGTCGAATATGGAGATGCCCATGAAAGGCTTCAAAGCCCAGCCCGTCGAGGGTGCCGATGCCGACCTGCTCAGCTGCCGCGACCCGCGGCTGCGCCTTTTCACCGTCAGTCGCAACGCCACAGCGCAGCCCGTCGATACCGTCGCCGGACAATGGGATGAGGCTACGGCCGCTACCGTGCGCCAGTTCAGTGCCACGGCCTACTACTTCGGCAAGGCCCTGCGCCAGAGTCTCGACGTTCCCGTCGGCCTCATCGTCGTGTCGTGGGGCGGCAGTGCGTGCGAGGCGTGGATGAACCGCGAGTGGATAAAGCCCGCCTGGCTCGATCCCTTCAAGTGTGGTGGTGACAGTGTGACGACGGCCGACGTCAAACGCCTCCACCAACGCTGTCCGACAGCACTCTACAACGGCATGCTCCATCCCCTCGTAGGACTGTCGATGCGTGGCGTCATCTGGTATCAGGGTGAGGAGAACGTCAGTCGTGCGTCGACCTATGCCGACCAGCTGTCGACGATGATTCAAGGATGGCGCCGAGAGTGGGGCCAGGGCGACTTCCCGTTCTACTACTGTCAGATAGCACCTTACGACTATTCGCTGATAGGCTGGAACTACAACAGTGCCTTCCTCCGTGAGCAGCAGAGCCGCGTAGAGGCTCTCGTGCCGAACAGCAGGATGGCTGTGCTCATGGATGCCGGACTCAAACGGGGTATCCACCCCCGCAAGAAACGGCAGGCCGGCGACCGTCTGGCCCTCCTCGCCTTAGGAAACACCTACGGCATGGCGCGCCTTCCCGACTATGCCAAGTACAAGAATGTCGAGTTTCATGGCGATACCGCCGTTGTCGCCTTCGACAACAGCCGTGAGTGGATATACTTCGAGAATGGTACACCAGCCGACAATTACGAGATTGCGGGCAGCGACCATGTTTTCCATAAGGCTCAGGCTTGGATCACGCGCAACCGCCTCTACCTCCGCTCCGACAGTGTCCGACAGCCCGTGGCCGTGCGTTATGCCTTCCACGACTGGGCCGACGGCGACCTTATGCACGACGGACTGCCGGTGAGCAGTTTCAGGAGTGATGATTGGTAAATATCTTTACACTTTTCAAAACATGCCATTTCGCGCTCTGAAACGGTCCGTTTTAGAACGCGAAACGGTCTGTTTTGCAAGCTGAAATGGACCGTTTCGCAACGCCAAATGGGCCTCTTTTGAAACTAATTGAATATCAGTGAGTTGCAAAGGTGAATCGGCTCTTTTATCGTTTTGAAATATTTTTACTCTTTCGGTGGCCAGACTGACCTGTTGCAGGGCACTGTCCCTTGTGACCATCCGCCCATTCCGCGGGTTAAGACCGTATTCTCCGGTTGATGGCATCGGCTGTCCGCCTCCGCACCCGAATCTATATTCATCTCCGTTGGGTATGCTGTCGTATTGCATTTTCTCGGCCGAAAGAATGGGAAAGCGACAAAAAATGTGTAACTTTGCAATCACTAATCTAACTAATGCGGCAATTGTCCGACAAATGAAAGAAAATATTATATGAGACATCTTACAGCATTACTACTGCTCTTCGTGACTATCGCTCTCGGTGCTGCCGAGAAGCCCTCCGTAGCCGGTTTCTTCCCGATAAGCAATCAGGGGAGGATGGTATGGGATTTCAATCCTCAGTGGCGTTTCCATTTGGGCGATGCCGACGGTGCCTGGCGCGCCGACTACGATGATTCCGGCTGGGAGGTGGTGAGCACTCCTCACTGCGTGAAACTCGAACCGGCCGAAAGCTCCGGTGGCCGCAACTATCAGGGTGTGGCGTGGTACCGCAAGGTGTTCACGGCTCCTGCCGACCACCTGACCCTTTACTTCGAAGCCATCATGGGCAAGCAGGACGTCTACGTCAACGGAAAGCTCGTCGTCACGCATCTCGGCGGCTATCTGCCGGTCATCGTCGACCTCGACAAGCAGAAGATACGGAAAGGCGACCGCTGCGTCGTGGCCGTCAAGGCCGATAACAGCGACGACAAGTCGTTCCCGCCGGGAAAGCCTCAGGCTGGTCTCGACTTCTGCTATCATGGCGGCATCTACCGCGACGTGTGGCTTCTGTCGCGCAAATCCATCCACATCACCGACCCCTTGGAGGCCGGTCGCCAGGCGGGTGGGGGAGTGTTCGCCCACTATTCCGACATTACCGCTAAGGCTGCCGACGTCCATGTCAATACCGATGTGTGCAATCTGTCGGCATCGGCATCGAAAATCGTTGTCGAGAACAGTCTTGTCGACAAGAACGGGCGCACCGTTGCCCGCAAGAGCAAGACGCTGACCGTCATGGCCGGCGACACCGTCACGGCCGTTGTCAGCATGCATGTTGCACGGCCCAGCCTGTGGTCGCCTGAGTCGCCCTATCTCTACACGCTCGTCACACGCGTCAAGCAGGGCTCGCGCACCCTCGACGGTGGGGCCACACGCATCGGCATCAGGAGTGTGGAGTTCCGTGGTGCCGACGGTTTCTGGCTCAACGGCAAGCGCTACCGCCAGCTCATCGGCGGCAACCGCCATCAGGATTTTGCCTATGTTGGCAATGCTGTTCCGAACAGTCAGCAGTGGCGCGACGCCCTCAGGCTGAAGAGCTTAGGGTTCAATATCATCCGCACGGCGCACTATCCGCAGGACCCCTCGTTCATGGATGCCTGCGACGAGCTTGGACTTTTCATCATCGTGGCTACCCCCGGATGGCAGTTCTGGAACTCCGCCGATCCGCAGTTTGAACACAGGGTATATAAGAATACGCGCGACATCATCCGCCGCGACCGCAATCATCCCTGTGTGCTGATGTGGGAACCGATACTCAACGAGACCCGTTTCCCGAAGGAATTCGCCTTGAAGTCGCTACAGATAACGAAGGACGAATATCCCTATCCCTACCGTCCGGCTGCCGCTGCCGACGTCAATTCGGCCGGTGTCCGCGACAATTATGATGTCGTTTACGGCTGGCCCGGCGACGATGCCAAGGCCAACCGCCCCAAGCAGTGTATCTTCACGCGTGAGTTCGGTGAGTATGTCGACGACTGGTATGCCCATAACTGCATCAACCGCGCAAGCCGGTCGTGGGGTGAGCGTCCCATGCTCGTGCAGGCTCTCTCGTTGGCAAAGACCACGGAGGAAATGTACCGCACCGGCGGACAGTTCATCGGTGGTGCGCAGTGGCATCCCTTCGACCATCAGCGTGGATATCATCCCGATCCTTACTGGGGTGGCGACTACGACGCGTTCCGGCAGCCGAAGACCGTCTACTGGTTCTATGCCGCTCAGAATAAGGCTGTCACAGACCGTGCGGCGGCTGGTGCCGACAGCGTGCTGGCCCGTCTCAACCGGCCGATGGTGCATATAGCCCACGAGATGACACCGTTCTCCGACAGCGATGTGGTGGTGTTCTCCAACTGCGACAGTGTCCGTCTGACCGCTTACGACGGCGAGAAGAGTTGGACGCTGCCCGTCCGTCACACCCCGGAGGGATGCAGCGATGCTGAGCTGAACACCCAGTTCTCGGCTCCTGTCATCTTCCACGATGCCTGGAACTTCTGGGAGGCCCGCGATCACAGCTATAAACATAAGGCCTGGCAGAAGGTTAAGATGGTTGCCGAGGGCATCATCGGCGGCCGCGTGGTATGCTCCGATGTGAGGATGCCGTCGCGCCGCAGCACGAAACTGCGTCTCTCGGTCGACGAGATGGGCCGGAAGCTCGTCGCCGACGGTTCCGACTTCGTCGTTGTAGTGTGTGAGGTCACCGACGACAACGGCAATGTGCGGCGCTTAGCGAAGGAGAATATCCGGTTCACGGTGACCGGCGAAGGCCGTATCGTCGGCGACAATGCCGGCATTAACGACAATCCGCGGGCCGTGGAGTGGGGTTCGGCGCCAATCCTTGTGCAGTCGACGCGCCGCGCCGGACGCATTCATATTCATGCCGAGGTGCAGTTCCCCGGTGCTCATGCGCCCCAGCCAGCCGATTTGGACATAGAGTCGGTGCCTGCCGAGATGCCGTTCGTGCTGAACAACGGGGTGAAGGCCGGTGACGAGAACACCGCTCCCGCAGTGATGTCTGCGGCTGCCAACGCTGCTGTAACGCCGGTGCCGACAGCCCGTCTGACCGATAAGCAGAAGGCTGACATCCTTAAAGAGGTCGAACAGCAGCAGGCCGATTTCGGTATTAAGTAGACAATACAATATTCTGCGAGTGATGAGGGAATGCCAATGGAATGTCGGAATTTTTCTGTGAGGGCGCAACGGTGAGGACAAATCTGCTAAAACCACTGCTGATAATGCTCGCCGTCCTTCCTCTGTTTGCCGTAAACAGGGGAAGGAACGTCGTCGACGGTACTCCCGCACCGGTCGCCACCGGCAATGCCATCGTGGAGAACTATACCGTCGAAGACGGACTTCCCTATGGCATCGTGAGCAGTGTGATACGCACCGGCGACGGATTCATGTGGTTCGGCACGTGGTATGGCGTCAGCCGTTTCGACGGATTGCACTTCCAAAACTACACGGGACTCTTCTCGTCGAAATCAGACCAGCCGCCGAGGAAGGTCGAGACGATGGTCGAGGACGGTCAGGGCAATATCTGGGTCAAGACCCTCGACTGGCGGCTGTCGGTGCTCTTCAAACGTGAGGACAGGTTCAAGAATGTCGAGAACGAACTGAAACGCTATACTAACAACCTGCAAATTATTAAGATACAGTCGGATTCGCGCGGTCATGTGCTCCTCCTTACGAAGGATAAGAATCTCCTTCTCGGTTCCACAACGGCCGACGGACGTGTCGAACTGCGCCTCATTGCTAATTCGCACGGTGCCATCGACAAGAGCAGTATGCAGTTGCGCACCGACCTTGTCGACATCCGCAACGGCTATGCGGCCTGGGTGGGACGCGACTACAGCATTTTCGCCATGCCGATAGCAGCGGGTAGGAGTGCCGCTAACCATAATTTGGCCTTCTACCGCCAGCGGTTCCGCGGGCTTGATGAGGCCTCGCACCGCTGCACCGACGCCAAGGGGACGGTGTGGACCCTTGCCGACGGACATCTCTATGGCTATAACCCCAAGACTCATCAGAAAGCCGATTATACCCTTGCACTGTCGGGAAAGATTTCGAGTCCGGTATTCTGCCGGTCGGGGAACCGCCTCTTTGTGCTCACCGAAGCCGGTGAGGCACTGTGCGTCAATGCCATGACGATGAGGGTGATGCCGGTGAATGCCGCTGAGGGAATGACTCAGGGCAAGCCCACGGTGAGGTATATCGGCATGCTCGCCGACCCCTCCGGCGACCTGTGGCTGACGACGGCGGGACGCGGAATATACAAGGTGACATTCCCGTTGTCGCAGTTCCGCCTCATCACCGTACCCGATTCGGGCAACAACGGCATAAGGTCGATATTCCAACTGGCCGATGGCGATGTGTGGGCGGGCTCTCGCAACAAGAATTTATATATCTTCGACAGCTCCGGGCGACTCAAACAGACGCTCCGCTACGCCGATTACGGCATCGGATCGGTATATAATATCATGGCTGACAGTCGGGGACGGCTGTGGCTGTCGACGAAGGGCGACGGCCTCGTGCTCGCCACGGCCGACGCGTCGCAGCCCTGCGGATGGCGGTTCCGCCACTTCCGTCACGACCGCAACAACCCCGCAAGCATCGGTGGTAACAATGTCTACGTCACTTATGAGGACTCGCAGCATAATATATGGGTGGGAACACTCGACGGCGGACTCAATCTGCTGACGGAAAATGGTGACAGCATCACCTTTTATAATAAGCTTAACGGCATGACCCACTACCCCGGCTACGGACTGTATATGGAGGTCCGCAACATGGTTGAGGACGGGTCGGGACGGCTGTGGGTCGGGACCATCGACGGTCTGATGGCTGTCAACACGCAGTTTCGGTCGCCGGCCGACATCCGTTTCGATACTTTCCGCGACCGTCAGGCCAGTCCTTTCATCAACTCCGATATCTACACACTCTTTCGCGACAGCCGGAAGAATGTGTGGGTATGTGCCTTCGGTGGCGGATTGAGTCGCATGACGGGATATGATTCGGCTGCTAAGGTACCTATATTTAATAATGTGGGACTGCGCGAAGGGATGGAGAACGATGTCGTTCTCTCCGTCGTCGAGGACTCGCGGCGGCAGCTCTGGCTCGCGGGGTCCGACCGTTTGTCGTGCTACGACGAGGCTGCGAGACGCGTTCGGACGTTCGGACGTTCCGATGGTCTGCCGCCGATAGTATTCGAGGAGGGTGCGGCCATGCGCAATACCAATGGCGAACTGTGGATGGGAAGTAAGGAGGGAATACTCGTTTTCCGTCCCGACGGACTCATGCAGCCTAAGGATTCTTTCCCCGTTTATATCGTCGGCTGTACCGTTAACAATCAGGACATAAGACATTTAGACCACTCCGTCGCCGACGGTTCTATAACTTACTCTGACGAGATGAGGCTCAGCCACGACCAGAATATGCTCACCCTGACGTTTGCCGTGCTCGACTACGGTAGTCAGAACAATATCATCTGCCGTCATCGCCTTGAGGGTTTCGACACCGACTGGCACTATGACGGGCGCAACCGCATGGCTTCCTACTCGCAGGTGCCATGGGGTGAGTACACGTTTGTGGTCGAGGCTGCCGATGCAGCCAATCCCAGCCATCCGGCGGTACGGCACCTCCGCATCGTCATTCTGCCGCCGTGGTGGGCTACGTGGTGGGCTTATGCCATATATTTTCTGCTCGCTGTCGCTGCAGCCGTGGCTCTGTTCCGCTATGTAAGGTATCAGATCCGACTGAAAAACGACCTCTATGTGCAGTCGAAAGTGGCCGAATTCAAGCGTCAGTTTACCATGGAGCAGGAGGATAAGGCCTTCATGCAGAGGGTCAAGGATGCCGTTGAGGCTAACATCGACAGGGCCGATTTCGACATGGATGCCCTTGCCGGAGAACTCGGGATGAGCCGCAGTGCCCTCTTCAAGCGCATTAAGGCACTTACGGGAGAGTCGCCGTCGGAATTTGTCAGGAACTTCAAACTGACCAAGGCTGTCGAACTGCTGACGCATTCCGACCGCAGTATCACTGATGTGGCATACGCCTCAGGTTTCAGCGATGTCGGTTATTTCGGCAAATGTTTCCGGAAAAAGTATGGCATGAGCCCCCGGGACTATAAGAATAGGAAAGAAAATTAAAAAAAATAAAAATTTAAGTGTTACAGTATTAGACCGTGTCCGTCCTTTTGATGAAAGTTAACTTTTTTGCGACATAAAACTATTTCTACCTGAATGACGGTCAAAAATATAGCCATTTCCCTCCTTGTGACATTCTTGTCACTGCCCTCTTTCGCGCAGCAATACCGCATTGCGGCTTGCGACTGGATGATGCTCAAGCGACAGAAGATTGGTGAGTTTGCGCTGGCTCGTGAGCTCGGGGCCGATGGTGTGGAGATGGATATGGGACCGCTCGGTAAGCGCGTGCTCTTTGACAATCAGCTTCGCGACAGCGTCCAGGCCGCCAAATTCCGCCATTTTGCCGACAGTCTGCATGTTACGGTGGCCTCGGTGGCTATGAGCGGGTTCTTCGCCCAGAGTCTTATAGCCCGCGACAACTATCAGGACCTCTTCGCCGACTGCCTCAGAACGATGCGGATGTTCGGCTGTAAGGTGGCTTTCTTGCCCCTCGGAGGCTGTGGCGAAGGATGGAAACGCCCCGGCAGCAATCATGACGAGCTCGTCCGGCGGCTCCGTGTCATCGGTAGTATGGCCCAGAAGAATGGGGTCATCGTCGGAATAAGGACGGCCCTCGACGCTAAGGCCGCCCGCCGTCTGCTCAAGGAGATAGGCAGCGACGGCATAAAAATATACTATAGCTTCCAGGACGCCATCGATAATGGCCGTGACATCTGTAAGGAATTGCGGTGCCTCGGACGCCGGCGGATAGTGCAGATTCACGCTTCCAACACCGACGGAGTGCTGCTTAAGGATGATCCGGCGATCGACCTCGTAGCCATAAAGCGGACCCTCGACGAGCTGAGGTGGTCGGGATGGCTCGTCGTGGAGCGCAGTCGGGATGTGAAAAGAGTGCGCGACGTGAAGTATAATTTTGGCGAAAATATCGCTTATCTGAAACGAATTTTCCAGTCGGAGCCTGCTCCTACGACCTTAAAATGATGATAGTGAATCAATCCAAAAACCAATTATATTGACTAATAAACTCAAAACCAATAGATTATGAAAATGAAACATCTCTATCAGCGACACGCTTTCGGCGCCGTCATCGCAACAGCTTTCGTTGCAATGACATTGGCATCGTGTGCTGTCGACGGCTATGACGATGAGACGTTCAGCGGTGGTGTGACAGGACAGACACTGTCGTCGCCGGCTGCCGACTCCATTGTCTTCACGGCAAATGCCGATGGTACGAAGACAACGATTTCCTGGCCTGTTGTCTACGGGGCCGGTGGATACCGTTGCTCGGTTCTTAACGTCAGCGACGAGAGCCATCCTGTCGTCGTGGTGGCCGATACCGTCGTCGACGGTACGACCCTTGTCGTGCCGCGAACGGAGGACGTCAACTATTCGTTCTCCATCAGAACGGTGGGCAATGAGGAACTCGGCAACAGCGATGCGGCTGAGACGACAACGGCGTTCTTTTCGTCCTATCTCCCCGGATACGCCACAATACCCGACGGTTCCGACATCGCCGAGTGGCTCTCGCAGAACGCCCTGCCCGAGGATAAGGGCGAAGTGGCCCTCGATCTCGTCGAAAACGGTCACTATACGCTCAATGCCAATGCCACATTCGGCAACGCTCCTGTGACCATCAGGACCACCAGCAGCAATCGTGCGACCATCACCGTGGGTGCCGACGCCAGTTTCGTGATTAAGGGAGGCTTCAGTCTGAAGAACGTTGTTATCGATGGGTCGAACTGTTCTAACCCTCTGATACTCATGAATGCCGAGCCTAACCCTGCAACGAAGAACACCGTGTCGGACAAGGGATTCTATTATATTGAGGATCCGGTCAAGATTGTAAACTGCCTTGTCAGCAATCTCACCGACGAAGTGATTAACAACAACAAGACTCAGTACTGTATTCACACCTTCCTTGTCGATAACAGCGTGTTCCACTTTAACACTGCAAGCGGCCACGGGTCGGGTTCATACTTCAATATGTACAATAACGGAGCCTGCATCAACGATTTCACCGCATCGAACTCTACGTTCTACAACACCTCCGACAACGAGATGAAGTACTTCATCCGTTACAACAACTCCGGCGGTCCTAAGCGTACGGGTTATTCAAAGGCTACTGTGACGCTGCGCCAGTGCACATTCTATAATGTCGTAAAGAAGAGTCAGGTGGCCAACTACGACGGTCTGCGCCGCACCGACCTCGCTACCTTCACCCTCGACCATAACATCATCGCCGACACTGGTAACAAACAGTTCGTCCGCAGGTTCATTGCCGGAGGCTCATGGAGCGATGCCGGAATAAAGAATTTCACCTCCAATACCTATGTTATGGACGGTGAGGATGCCTGGACGATGCCCGACGCCGCCGACCCAACGACGTGGACGGGTGAGGCTCAGTACGATCAGACGGGGACAATCGTTGCCGGCAATCCTGGCTTCAAGGACGCTGCCAATGGCGATTTCACCGTCAGCGGTGCCAACCAAATAGCAAGTCGCAACGGCGATCCGCGGTGGTTGCCGTCGGCTCAGTAACAAACTACCAAAGACTATAGGTCATGAAGACAAACAATATCAAGACATTAGCATTCGGACTGGCACTGACATGTGCCATTCCGGCAATGGCACAGAATACGACGACGATAAAGGGAACCGTCGTCGACGAGAATGGCGATCCCGTCATCGGAGCCACCATTCACGTGCCTGGAACAAGACAAGCCACCGTTACCGACCTCGACGGTAACTATTCGATAAGCGCGCCTAAGGGAACGACGTTGACCGTGACATACGTTGGCTACAAGCAAATCTCCACTAAAGGCGGCCGTATAATGCTGAAAGAGGGCGACACCGACCTCGACGAGGTTGTCGTCGTCGGTTACGGCACCCAGAAGAGGGCTCACCTCACGGGATCTGTCGAGAGCATTCCGGTCGACGAGATACAGGATATCTCCTCCGGCAACCTCGCCTCGACGCTCTCCGGTCTCGTCAACGGCCTCAGCGTGTCGGGCGGAGAGTCGCAGCCGGGAGAGGCAGCGCGTATAACCATCCGTACTGCCAACACCCTTGGCGATATCGGGTCGACCGTTCAGCAGCCGCTGTTCGTCATCGACGGATATATCTATCCTAACGATGTGAAGGTCGGCAACGTCCAGCAGAACCTCGGCGCAGAAGCCTTCAACAACCTCGACCCTGCCGAAATTGAGAGCATCTCCGTCCTGAAGGATGCCTCGGCAGCCGTCTATGGAGCCCGCGCCGCCAACGGTGTTATCCTCGTTACTACGAAGAAGGGAAAAATGGGAAAGCCCGTCATCAGCTACAGCGGACAGTACGGTTGGACCGATGCAGTGGCAACGCCTAAGATGCTGTCGGCTTACAACTACGGACGGCTGTACAATGAGATTGCCGCCCGCGACCCTCTGAACACCACCCTCGACCATACTACCGGCCTCTTCCAGGCCGATGAGCTTGAGGCGATGAAGGGAATGAACAACGACTTGCTCGACAAATACTGGAAAACCGGTTTCACTCAGAAGCACAGCGTAAACATCAGCGGTGCCTCCGACCGCGTCAACTACTTCGCCGGAATAGGATATTTCGACCAGGACGGTAACCTCGGACGCCTCGACTATAACCGCTGGAACTATCGTGCGGGCGTCGATGTGAAAATTTCAAAGTGGCTTGGAGCCGGAGTGACTATCAGCGGTGACTACGGCAAGCGCAATACGGGCAACGTGAAGGTCGGCGGTAGCTCCGACCAGAAGCAGTATAACCTGCTGCTGACGCGTCCTTACTATCTGCCGGAGTACATCGGTGAGAACGACGAATACCCAATTCTCAACTACGGACCGACAAACAGTGAGGCCAACCAGAACCAGCGCTACAACTACGACCTCCTCATCAACGACGGCGACTATTCGAAATCGATGACATCGAACCTCAATATCGGTGCCAATATCAACTACGATTTTGGATGGAGCAAGGCCCTCAAAGGCTTGAAAGTGTCGTTCCAGTACAGTAAGAGTATCAACACCAACAAGGGCAACGAGTATGGTTCCAACTTCACCATATATAATATGCAGAAGCGTTACGGCTCAGGCTCACACCTCTACAGCCCTCTTGACGGCAGCGACGACTACTCATTATGGGATCTGACGAACCTCGTAGCCCATAAGTACGACAACGGCAACTACCTCGCCCGCACCGACGTACGCACCGACAACTACCAGATGAACTTCACCGTCAACTACGCCCGCGACTTCGGACTGCACAATGTTCAGGCCCTGTTCTCCATAGAGAAGAGCGAGGCCGAGAGTGAATACCAGCGCAGCTCGGTCACAAATCCTTATGAGTTCACCACCGGTCAGTCGAATTCTGCCGACGGAACGCAGACCGGTGTCTTCACACGGTCGGAGAGTGGCTCCCTTTCGTACATCGGACGCGTAAACTACAGCTACGCAGGCCGTTACCTCTTCGAGTTCCTCATGCGTGCCGACGCATCGCAGAAGTTCAGTCCCGAAAACCGCTGGGGCTACTTCCCGGCAACATCTATCGGCTGGATAGCTTCTGAGGAGAAATGGTTCAAGAAGGCAATGCCGTGGTGGAACTTCCTCAAATTCCGCGCCAGCTTCGGTCTGACAGGTCGTGACAACACCACGGCATGGCAGTGGATGCAGGTCTACGCGCAGGATAAGAACCGCGGAGTGCTCTTCGGCGACTACACCAAGGACACCGGCAACCGCATCACCATCAACAAGAACAACTCGGCTGTCAACCGCGACATCACGTGGGATAAGTCGTATAAGTTCAACTTCGGTATCGATAACCGCTTCCTCAACAACCGCTTGAGCGTCGGCCTCGACTTCTATCGTGAGTGGAACCGCGACATGCTTATCAACATTCTGCAGGTCGTTCCGTCGACGGTGGGTACACAGTCGGCAGCGTCGAACAACGGTGAGATCGACAACTGGGGATGGGAGCTCTCTCTCGGATGGCGCGATAAGATTGGCAAGGACTTCAAGTACAATATCGGAATCAATACCGGTTACTCCGACAATAAGGTGCTCCGTATGGACTTCGACCAGAATTTCTACTATCGCCAGATACAGCGCAACGGCCGCACCGACATCGGAACGTGGGGTATGCAGTGCATTGGCATGTTCCGTTCGTTCCAGGACATCGACGAGTACTTCACCAAGTACCACATCACTTCCTACATGGGCATGAGCAAGGATCAGGTCCGCCCGGGAATGCTTATATACAAGGATGTCCGCGGCTCGCAGCATACCGATGCCAACGGCAAGATATATTATGACGGCCCCGACGGCATTGTCGATCGCGACAACGACCAGGTGCAGCTCGGCCACCGCGGCAATATCTACGGATTCACCCTCAACGCCGGCGGCTCATGGAAGGGACTGTCGTTCCAGTTGCAGTTCGGTGCCCACTGGGGTGGCTACACCACCGTTCCGGCCCAGGCCCTGACGGCCAGTGCTATCGAGTACACCAACATGCCATCGTTCTGGAATCCCGACAATGTCTTTGTCTATCAGAGCGTCTACGACGGCCAGGGCAACCTCATCCAGGCTGCCAACCGCAATGCATGCCTGCCTAATCCGGGCTACAGCATCAACACCGTGGCATCGAGTTTCTGGCGCATCAGTGCCGCTCAGGTCACTCTTAACCGCCTCACCCTGGCCTACTCGCTGCCGAAAGCATGGCTCAAGGCCCTCGGAATAGGTATCCAGAACGTACGTCTGAACCTCACGGGACAGAACCTCATCAACTTCTACAATCCTTATCCCGACAACTTCTACAGTCCGTATGCAGGCACTTACGGCAACTATCCGAACCTGCGTAAGTGGACTCTCGGTGTGAATGTCAGTTTCTGATGAGTCGTGAAGGGTATTATTTATACATAACTCAAAAACTATTTAGGCAATGAAAGTAATACGATATGCAGTCCTTGGACTCGCCGGCATGATGGCTCTCGCGTCGTGCAGCGATAAGTTCATCGACGAAAAGAAAAACTTCGACAACGTCAATACCGACATTTACAACTACGAGAGCGGTATCAACGGACGTCTCAACGACCTCTATTCGTGGTCGCTGCCCGACGTTAACGTGCAGGATGTGCAGCGCTGGAAGTCGCCGTCGGAGGGTACCAACGATATGTCCGGCAAGTCGACAGAGGAGTATTCAGGCTTCTCCGTCTTCCTCGATCCGCAGAAAGAGCTCACCTCCTCGGTGGGAACAGACCAGGTGCCCGACCTGTTCATGGGCGACAAGGGCAACATCCAGGCCAGCGTCTACGGCCGCATCCGCAACATCAACGACTTCATCACCAACGTGAAGAGCCACAGTGCCGCCGACGACGTGAAGGCCAAGGCCCTCGGTCAGGCCTACTTCTTCCGTGCGTGGTGCTACTATATGCTTATGAAGTGGTACGGCGGAGTGCCATTGGTGACTGACGTTCAGGACCCTGTCGAGTCGAGTTTCACCGAGCGTTCGTCGGCCCGTGCCACTAAGGACTTCATCATCTCCGATTTGAATATGTCGGCTAAGCTGCTCGCACCATACACCATGAACGGCGGATGGGACAGCGGCAACTTCGGGCGCATCACCACCGGCACCGCACTCGCCCTCAAGGGCCGTGTGCTCCTGCTCTGGGCGAGCCCGCTCTTCAACCGCGCCAACGACCAGGAACGCTGGACATCGGCCTACAACACCATGAAAGCCGAGAAAGACTCCATCGATGCCTGCGGCTACCACCTCTATAAGAGTGGCAAGAATGTCAACGGTTCCGACTTCGCGGCTATGTTCCTCCAGACCGGTGTAAACCCTGAGGCCGTATTCGTGACCCTATATAATAATGTGGCCGGCGACGGTCTCGACAACCAGAAGAACAACTCGTGGGAACGCTGGGTACGTCCTCACAACACCACCGGATCCGGTTTCAACGCCTCGGCGATGCTCGTCGACATGTTCCCGATGTCGGATGGAAAGATTCCGGCAGGCACCGGCACCTACACAAAGCTCCAGACCTCCAGCGTGAGCTACGACAGCAGTCTGCCGTTCCTCAACCGCGACCCCCGTTTCTACCGCACCTTCGCCTTCCCCGGCTTCCGTTGGGCTTATCAGGGCGATGCCTCCGCGGCCAACTCGCTGTATCCTAACGATGGTCCCAACTACGTGTTGTGGAACTATTGCTGGTATCTCAATGCCGACGGCAACACCGATCCTGAGAGCACCAACAACTACTTTGCCGACGGACTGCTCAACTCCGGCAAGTCGGGAGTGTACGTCCGAAAGAAGAGCGACGACCTCGATGTCAACGGCTCACCGCTCTATCAGTGGCAGGCCACAGCCTCCAACGGCGGCTTTGCCTACAGCGGTGCTCAGCTCATCGAGCTGCGCTATGCCGAGGTACTGCTCAACCTCGCCGAGGCTGCATGCGGTGCCGGACAGATGGGTGAGGCTGTCAGCCTGCTCCAGCAGATCCGTGAGCGTGCCGGCTACACCGCCGATAACAACTACGGACTGCCCGACAATCTCACCGGCGACCAGGCAGCGTGCATGAGTGCCATCCTCTATGAGCGTCAGATTGAATTCGCCTACGAGGGCAAGCGTATGGACGACATGCGCAGCTGGATGCTCTACGATGGTGGAGCCCATCAGCCTGAGGGCGCACCTGCCGACTGGACACTGACCGGATGGGGCGGCAACACCTGCACATGGCTCGGTGTCAAGCCGCTCAACGGACAGCGCCGTGAGAATATGGTCTTCCGTGTGGCCGACAGCTTCGGCACTGGTGGTGTCACCGCCGACACCGACCCGCTGAAGAACGAGGCTCGTCCTGCCGGTGTCGACCTGCGACTTTCGGGTGAGGAACTGACAAAGCAGATGAATGATCTCGCCGACTGGTACCGCACGCACCTCGTCCGTCAGATGAAGAAGGGCGACTCCTACGACCAGAACCACATCACTGAGTTCATCAACTTCCGACCGAAATACTACTTCCTCGGCTTCAATCAGGCTGTCAGCAACGCCAACACACGTCTGCCGCAGACATGTGGATGGATCGACTACAATACCGGCTCGCTCGGTACTTTCGACCCGCTGGCCGATTGACGACCTCCCTTCGGGGTAGTAAGAAAAGTGATATTTAATATTGGAAAAGGTTCCGTGGATTTTCTGCGGAACCTTTTTTGTTGCCTTCTCTCTGCCTGACTAAATTCTTCTCCCGTCGAAAAACCGCACGTCCTGCCTCACATCCAATCCCATCTCAGTCATCATACCTCCACAAAACCAATCATCTGATTTATATGAAAAATCTTTACTGCGTTCCAATACATGCCGTTTGGGCTTGCGAAACGGTCCGTTTCATCGCCTGAAACGGTCCGTTTTGCAAGCTAAAACGGTCCGTTTCGCAACCCAAAACGGCATGTTCTTGTATGTCGTTGAGTATCAATGGATAACACGAGTGGCCATTTCGAGAATTTGATTTGAATAATCTTTACGTTTTGTGTCAGTCTTGATGCTGCGCAAAGTTGTCTTTGTCTCCGTCCTGTTACCTTCAATATTACGAATCATTGGTATTTTTGTTGCTGTCTTACACCTCGGAAATAAAAATAAAACGCATTTTATTTTGTATTTCATTCGATTTGAACTATATTTGCAGAAAAAACAAAACTATGGCAACAGCAAGGCGATATCCGATTGGGATACAGACTTTCGAGACTGTCCGAAAGGAGAATTATGTCTATATCGACAAGACCGGCTTGATTTACCAGTTGACCCATCAGGACGGAAAATTCTATTTCCTCAGCCGGCCTCGTCGGTTTGGCAAATCTTTGCTTGTATCCACCTTGCACAGCTACTTTGCGGGCAGAAAAGACCTGTTCAAGAATCTCGCTATAGCGAATTTGGAAAAGGAATGGAATGAATATCCAGTGCTTCATTTTGACCTGAGCGGTGCCAAGCACATGGGTAAAGACCGGCTATTGCGTCATTTGGACTTCTTGCTTAGTGCACAAGAAGAGGACTTCGGTGTTGTTGACCATCCGGAAGATGTCAGTGACCGCATGTCGAATCTTATTGAGAAGGTATATAAGAAGACAGGACAGCAGGTTGTCGTCCTCATTGATGAGTACGACGCGCCCTTGCTCGATGTTGTCCACGAAGAAGAAAACTTGAACGACCTTCGACAGGTGATGCGCGACTTCTACAGTCCGCTAAAGAAGAGTGAGCCCATGCTTCGATTTGTGTTCCTTACCGGAATTACAAAGTTTTCTCAGTTGAGTATCTTCTCTGAATTCAATAACATCAAGAACATCAGCATGGATGAGAAGTATGCTGCTCTCTGTGGCATCACCAAGGAGGAGCTTCTCACCAAGATGTCGCCGGATATAGACAGCCTTGCTGTACGGATGAAGAAGTCACATCAGGAAGTCCTTGATGCCCTGGCATACAATTATGACGGTTATCATTTCACATGGCCATCGCCCGACATTTTCAATCCGTACAGCCTGCTCAATTGCTTTTCTGACGGGAAGATAACCGATTACTGGTTCAGTTCCGGTACACCCACCTACCTCATCAACATGATGCGGAAGTTCAATGTCCTCCCCACGGCCTTGGGTCCCATGGATGCCCAAAGCCAGGATTTTGATGCGCCGACAGAAAGGATGACCTCGCTCACGCCCTTGCTCTATCAGAGCGGATATATCACCATCAAGGGCTATGACGAGATGTTTGACAGTTATAAGCTTGACATCCCCAATCATGAGGTAGAACTTGGACTGATGAGGTCGCTGATACCTTACTATATAACGCCTGATACACTTACTACGAACAACACCATTGTCAACATGGGTCGTGCCCTGTATAACAACGATATTGACGGGATGATGGGACTCCTGAAGAAGTTTCTTCTGACAATACCCTATACCGACAATACTAACTACGAAGGGCACTATCAGCAGGTGTTATATATCATCTTCACGCTTATGGGGGCTTGGGCAGATGTAGAAGTCCATACGGCAAAGGGGCGTATAGATGTTGCCATGATATTCCACCGGCATCTGTATATTTTCGAACTCAAGCTTGATTCCACTGCAGAGGCAGCAATGCGGCAAATCAATCTTAAGGATTATCCGTCGCGTTTTTCGCTATCGGGTTATCCCGTCACTAAGGTTGCCGTCAACTTCGACAGTAGCACGCATACGGTCAGGGATTGGATTGTGAAATGAAATGATGTGAGGCAAATATGAGGCTATAAATTATCTTGTCAAAATGATGAAAAGAATTGTATGTTTTGCTTCTCATTTCTTGCCCATAAGCATCACCACACATTACGAGCTCTTGTTCCAAAACAATCACCAAATGTAAATCCGAAATATTCTTATTTCGTAGAAGCTATTTTCAATGGCTTATCTTGCGCAATCCAAACAACAAGCGTATCTTTTCAAAGTATAAGAAACGAAAGTACACATGTGGAACAGAATTGGATTATTGTTACCATTATGTTACTTCTATCTTTTCCGGTTATATGTAACTTGTTCGGTCTTAAACAGTTATTAGTTCGTTGGGGATTTTATATGATGTGAGCCTCAAATGGAGTAATTGCTGCTGCCGAACAATCTGCCTCCCGTCACGAAAATATCCGGCCTCGACCGACGACGGAACTCCTTCTCGTTCGTCTTAGTATTAAACGCAACCTATGAAGAAATCTATCTTGGCCCTTACAGCCTTTATTATCATACTCATCTCATCACTGCCGTCGGCGGCACAATACAAACTATGGTACAAGTCGCCGGCGCAGGTGTGGACCGATGCCCTCCCCTTAGGTAACGGCCGACTCGGTGCGATGGTCTATGGCATTCCGGCCACCGAGAGAATTGGTCTCAACGAGGAGACGATATGGTCCGGTCAGCCCAACGACAACGCCAACGGCGAGGCCCGCAAGGCCATACCAGCCATCCAGCGGCTGCTCTTCGAGGGCCGTTACCGTGAGGCCGAGGCGATGGCTTCGGCCAAGGTGATGTCGGCAACAAACTGGGGCATGGCCTATCAGACCTTTGGCGACGTGTACATCTCCACGCCCGGCGCCACCAACTATTCGCGCTACTACCGCGAGCTCAGTCTCGACTCGGCGCGGGCCTTAACGCGTTATACCGCCGATGGTGTCGACTACGAGCGCGAGGTTATCACATCCTTTGCCGACAGCGTTATCACCATCCACCTCACGGCGAGCCGGCCGGGGCGGATAACGTTCAACGCCAACTTCGCCTCGCCCCACGACGATGTTATCATCAGTAGCGACGGCGACGAGGTGACGCTCCAGGGCGTGACCTCAAAACTCGAGGGCTGCAAGGGGAAAGTACGCTTCATGGGGCGCATGACGGCCTCGACGAAGGGCGGACAGCTGTCGTCGCGCGACGGCATCCTGACCGTCACGGGTGCCGACGAGGCCACGATATACATCGCCATAGCCACCAACTTCGTGAACTATAAGGACATCAGCGCCGACGAGAAAGCGCGCTCCGAGCGCCAGCTGCGCACGGCCATGGCCCACGACTACGCCGATGCCAGCCGCCGTCATGTGGCCATCTACCGGTCGATGCTTACGCGGGCATCGCTCTTCCTCGGTGCCGACAGCCATCCGTCGATGGCCACCGACGAGCGTCTCGCCGCCTTCCGCGATGCCGACGACAACTGGCTCTGTGCCACATACTTCACCTTCGGCCGCTATCTCCTTATATGCTCGTCGCAGCCCGGCGGTCAGGCTGCCAACCTGCAGGGTATATGGAACGATAAGATGTTCCCTTCGTGGGACTCGAAATACACCACGAATATCAACCTCGAGATGAACTACTGGCCCTCGGAGCCGACGAATCTCAGCGCTCTCAACGAGCCTCTGTTCCGGCTTATCCGTGAGGTCAGCACGACAGGATCCGCCACAGCGCGCACAATGTACGGCAAGGACGGATGGGTACTCCATCATAATACCGACATCTGGCGGGTCACGGGAGGCATCGACCACGCCGCGAGCGGAATGTGGATGACCGGTGGAGCATGGCTCTCAGCCCACCTCTGGCAGCACTATCTCTTCACCGGCGACCGCGATTTTTTAGTCCGTGCCTACCCGATAATGCAGGGTGCGGCCCGCTTCCTCGACGAGATGCTCATCAGGGAACCCCGCAATGGATGGCTCGTCATATCGCCGTCGGTGTCGCCGGAGAACACCCATCCCTCGTCCGAGGGCAAGGTGCCGCTCAGCTATGGTACGACGATGGACAACGAACTCATCTATGAGCTGTTCAACAACGTCGCGGCGGCAAGCCGGATTCTCGGTGTCGACGACACGCTCCGCACCCACCTCGCGCAGCGTCTCGCCCTGATGGCGCCGATGCAGATAGGCCGTTGGGGACAGCTTCAGGAGTGGCTCGACGACTGGGACGACCCCGCCGACCATCACCGCCATGTCAGCCACCTCTACGGACTGTTCCCCGGCAGTCAGATCTCGCCCTACCGCACCCCGCAGCTCTGCTCGGCTGCCCGCACGTCGCTCGTCCACCGTGGCGACGCCAGCACGGGATGGTCGATGGGTTGGAAGGTGTGCCTGTGGGCGCGCCTCCTCGACGGCAATCACGCTTATAAGCTCATCCACGACCAGCTGACGCTCACCGACGACCGCTTTGTGGCTTACGGCACGAACAAGAAGAAGGGCGGCACCTACCGGAACCTCTTCGATGCCCACCCGCCATTCCAGATTGACGGCAACTTCGGGTGTACGGCGGGCATCAGCGAGATGCTCCTCCAGAGCCACGATGGGTGCGTGAGTGTCCTGCCGGCGCTCCCCGACGCGTGGAAAGCCACCGGTGAGGTGAAGGGATTGAAGGCCCGCGGCGGTTTCGAAATCGTCGATATGAAGTGGACCAACGGCAGGATAACGACGCTGACGGTGCGGTCGGCCCTCGGCGGCAACCTGCGGCTGCGCCTGCCCCAGACCCTGAAAGGCTACCATCGCGCCCACGGCGACAATCCCAATGCGTTTTTCGTCCTCCCGCAGCCGAAGGCTGTCGTCAACCATTCCGACGCGAGTATGACGGAGGTAAGTGTCCCACGGTCATGGACTTACGACATTCCGACGGAGCCGGGACAGACCCTTCGCATCCTCTGATGCAACAAACTATATGACATACGTATCAAGACAAAGATAAATTATGATAAAAAGTAAGATATTCAGGAGAGTTCTTCTGTCGGCCATCGCCGCAGCTACAATCTCGACAACAGCCCTCGCCGGCAGTCCGAAACCATGGGACAACGGCCGGCTGATGGTGTCGCCGAACAACCGTTTCCTCCAGTTTGCCAACGGAAAGCCGTTCTTCTGGCTCGGCGATACGGGCTGGCTGTTGCCACAACGCCTCGACCGCAATGAGGTGGCCTACTATCTCAAGAAGTGCCACGATGCCGGATATAATATGGTTCAGGTTCAGGTGCTCAACGATGTGCCTTCGATAAACCTCTACGGACAGGTGTCGAATCCCCACGGATGGGACATGACGAAGGCCGATCCCGACGGTGTCTATTCCTATTGGGACCACCTCGACTATATCGTCAAGACTGCTGCCGACAACGGAATATACGTCGGAATGGTGGCCATCTGGGGCACTCAGGTGCAGGATGGGCGTATCAATGCGGCTCAGGCCAAGGCTTATGGGCAGTTCCTCGCCAAGCGATACAAGGACTGTCCGAACATCATCTGGATTATGGGTGGCGACATCAAGGGCGACATCCACCCTGAGGTGTGGAACGCTATGGCCACGGCCATCAAGGCCATCGACCGTAACCACCTCATGAGCTACCACCCCCGCGGCCGCTATACGTCGGCCCGCTGGTGGAGTAAGGCACCGTGGTTGGACTTCCACATGTTCCAGAGCGGCCACCGTAAGTACGGTCAGCGCATGGGCAACGCCGACTACCCCATCCCCGACAGTACCGAGGAGGACAACTGGATGTATGTCGACTCGACATGGGCGCATGGTCCCGTGAAGCCCGTCATCGACGATGAGCCGAGCTATGAGGACATTCCGAAGGGCCTCCACGACCCCAACGAGGAGCGGTGGCAGGACTACGACGTGCGCCGTTATGCCTACTGGAGTGTCTTTGCCGGCAGTTTTGGCCACACCTATGGCCACAACGCCATTATGCAGATGCTCAAGCCCGGATATATAACCGGTTACGGCAGCAACGGAATGGAGAAGTCGTGGTATACGGCTCTCAACGACCCTGGCTATAACCAGATGCGGTTCGTGAAGGACCTTATGCTCTCGTTCCCCTATTTTGAGCGCGTTCCCGACCAGACGGTCATTGCCGGACGTAACGGCAGACAGTACGACCGGCTCATAGCCACGAGGGGCAACGACTACCTGATGGTGTACAACTACAACAGCGATCCTATGCCCGTCGACATGAGGAAGATTAGTGGGGCTAAGAAAAATGTGTGGTGGATGGATGCCGCTACGGGCGCACTGACGTTCATAGGCACCTTCGACAATGGTACGAAAACTTTCTTCCAGCAGAATCCGCATAGGGGAACGCCCAACGACGGGGTACTCATAGCCGTCGATGCCGACAAGAATTATATAGGCAAAGATCAGAAAACGATTGCCGTGAGGACCGTCGGCGGAAATGAAAGGAACCTTGAGGAATGACCGGTGGCAACGGCTGCTACTATAAGATAACGACTGTCAGTATGAAAAAGAATCTTATCATCTTACTTCTGATGATTCTTCCGCTGCGCGCCATTGCCGGTGGAATATCGCTCTACGACCTTAGGGTTGAGGGACTTACGTGTCCGTTGGGTATCGATGTCGATGTGCCGAAGTTCTCGTGGAAGACAAAATCGGACCGGAAGAATACCGTCCAGACGGGTTACGAGATTCTCGTGGCATCGACAAAGGAAAAGCTCGATGCCGGGGAAGGCGACCTGTGGCGCTCCGGACTGGTAGCGTCGGATGCCCAACTGTGGATTCCCTACGGTGGCGTTCGCCTCGCCGACAACCAGCGGGCGTGGTGGAAAGTGCGCATAACGACGAATAAAGGGAAGTCGGACTGGAGCGACGCTCAGACGTTCGGTATCGGACTGCGGGGCGAAACTCACTGGAAAGGGCGGTGGATAGGAGTCGAGAGTCTTGTCGACGGCGATGCTGTGGGCCTGCATACGCGCTTGAAAGCGAGATACTTACGACGCGAATTCACGGCTCGCGACTACATAGTGAGGGCTACGGCCTATGTTGCCGGGTTCGGACTCTATGAGTTCTACGTCAACGGACAGTCCATTGGCGATCGTGAGGTGCTGCGGCCGGTGCCGTCGGATTTCCGTAAGACGGTCTATTACAACACTTATGACATTACGGATGAGCTGCAGTCGGGCTCTAAGAATGCCCTTGCCATCGTCCTTGAGGCCGGGAGGGTGTTTCCGCCGAGGCAGGAGAAGCCATATAAGACGCCCTACTTCGGACTGCCGAAGTGCCGCATCAACGTTATCGTCGAGTACGCTGACGGAAAGCGTGAGACATGGGCTACGGATGAGAAATGGAAGATTTCGACCGACGGCCCCGTCCTCTCGGCCAACGAATACGATGGTGAGGTGTACGACTCACGGCTCGAACACGAGGGCTGGAACGATGTGGGTTTCGACGACAGCGGATGGTATCAGGCTCAGCGGGCTGCCATTCCGGAGGGCACTCTGCGTGCCCAGATGACTCCGAACATGGTTGTCGGCTATGGTCCTATGGACAAACAGTCGATGCGGAAGTGGGGCAACGGGGTGATTGTCGACTTCGGACAGAATATGGCTGGATGGGTGCTGACAAGTGTCCGCGGCAATGCCGGCGACACAATCCGCATCAAATATGCCGAGAAACTCGACTCTGCCGGTGGCCTCTACACGGCAAATCTGCGCAACGCCCAGGCTGAGGATGTCTATATCTGCAACGGAAAGAGCCGCGAGTGGTTCCCTTCGTTCGTCTACCACGGGTTCAGATACGTCTACGTCACGGGTCTGCACAATGCCTCCGTCGACGATTTCGTGCCTTGCGTCGTAGCCGACAGAATGCGGACTACGGGCCATATCGCCACCGCCGACAGTATCCTTAACAAGGTGCTGCACAACGCCCGGTGGGGCATCCTGAGCAACTATAAGGGCATGCCCGTCGACTGTCCGCAGCGCAACGAGCGCCAGCCGTGGCTCGGCGACCGCACCGTGGGCTGCCTCGGCGAGTCGTTCCTGTTCGACAACGAGCGCCTCTACACCAAGTGGATGCGCGATATTGCTGAGGGGGTGAGGTCGGACGGGGCCATATCCAATGTCACACCGGCTTTCTGGAACTACTATGAGGATAATATGACGTGGCCGGCGGTGTTCCCCTTCGCCTGCGATATGCTCTACGAACAGTACGGCAACAGTCAGCCGATTATCGACTGCTACGGGGCGATGAGGAAGTGGCTGAACCACATGATTACCGAATATGAGCACGACGGAATCATTACCAAGGATAAATATGGCGATTGGTGCGTGCCGCCGGAGAAGCTGACGATGATTCACTCGAACGACCCTGCGCGGCAGACCGACGGCAGTCTCATCTCGACGGCATACGCCATAAGGGTGCTGCAGCTCATGAAGAAGTTTGCGGAGATTAAGCTCCGCTGCGGCAATGCGGCCGAAGAGCTTGCTCTGAAGGCTGATATAGCTGAATATGCTGAACGTCAGAAGGTAATGAAGGAGGCCTTCAACCGTCGTTTTCTGACCGTGAAAAGGGGCACATCGGTGCGCCCCGGTCATGTGCTTTACCCCGACAGCGTGTTCTACGGCAACAATACGGCAACGGCAAATCTGTTGCCATTAGCTTTCGGGATAGTCCCCGACTCGGTGAAAGATGATGTCGTCAGGAACGTTGTACGCAATATTATAGTTACCGGCAACGGCCATGTGACATGCGGTGTTATAGGCATCAGCTGGCTCATGAGAGGCTTGAGCGACAATGGCTTTGCCGATGTGGCCTACATGTTGGCCACTCAGCGCAAGTATCCTTCGTGGGGATATATGACCGAGAATGGTGCCACGACTATATGGGAGCTGTGGAACGGCGATAAGGCAAACCCGTCGATGAACTCCGGAAACCACGTCATGCTCCTCGGCGACCTCCTTACATGGTGCTATCAGTACCTCGCCGGAATAAGGCAGACGGCCGAAAGTAAGGCTTATAAGCACATCGTCCTGCGGCCGTCGTTCGGCATTGAGGACTGTTTCAGTATCGATGCAAGCTACGAGACACCCTACGGAACGGTCAAAAGCCAATGGCACAAGACTCTCGAACGCCTCCACTGGGATGTCGAAATACCCGCAAACACGACGGCGGAGGTGTGGCTCCCCGACGGAAAAGTGAAGAACGTGGGCAGCGGAAGCTACACTTTCGACTGCTCAATTCCACATAAGGACTCTAAAATTTTGCGCGATGAGTTTCTCTATGAGTATGCGCCGTTCTATTCGGCCCATGCCTCTACCATCACCGAGCTGAAGAACGGCGACCTCCTTGCGGCCTATTTCGGTGGCACGTGGGAGCGGAATCCTGACTGCTCGATATGGGTCAGCCGCCGCAAAAAGGGTTCCGACCACTGGGATGCGCCCGTGAAAGTGGCCGACGGAGTATTCTCCGGCACTGCCGAAGGAACGAAGGGCGGAGCTGCCGAGCGTAAGGCCTGCTGGAATCCGGTGCTCTTCACCATGCCCGACGGTGAGATTCTGCTCTTCTTCAAAATAGGAAAGAATGTCCCCGACTGGCAGGGATGGGTCGTAAAATCGTACGACAACGGAAAGACGTGGACCCGCAAGGAGATGCTGCCGAAAGGATTTATCGGTCCGGTGAAGAACAAACCGGAGCTCATCGGCGACCAGCTGATATGTCCGTCGAGCACAGAAGGGAAGTGGTGGACGTTCCATGTGGAGATATACGACGTGAAAACGAAGCAGTGGAAGTATGTCGGACCGGTGCCGGCAGATTCGGCCCTGCTCACCGACGACGGCCAAATGCACCCCATAAAGTGCATTCAGCCAAGCATTCTACGCCTCGGCGACGGTCGGCTGAAAGTTCTCATGCGCACCCATAACGGCAAGTTGGCGACGTCGTACAGCCGCGACAATGGCGACACGTGGTCGACGGTGACGCTTACCGACATTCCCAACAACCAGAGTGGAACCGATGCGGTGACGCTGAAGGATGGCCGTCATGTGCTCGTTTACAATGATTTTGAGACTGTTATGGGAACGAAGAAAGGGCCGCGGACACCGCTCCGCCTCGCTATCAGCGACGACGGGGAGCACTTCCGCCCTTATGTCACACTCGAGGACAGTCCTGTCGACCAGTATTCTTATCCCGCCGTAATACAGGGAAGCGACGGCAATCTGCATGTCGTTTACACGTGGCGGCGACTGCGAATAGCCTATAAGGAAATAAAACTGAAATGATGAAGAAAATCAAAGCAATACTTATTCTGATTGTTTTCCTCACCAATATCACTGCCAACGCGCAGAAAGTGAGTATCACGACGGAGCGAAACGCGTCGGACCGGGAGCTCTTTGCCGCTGAATATCTGCAAAAAAAGCTCAGCGGTCTGGGCTATACAATAGTCGGGTCCGGTGCCGATTACCGCATCTCCTTGGCCCAGGCTAAGGACACAACGGGCCTGAAACGTGAGGGATTTACCATCAGAAGCCACGGCAAGGCGATACGCGTCATGGGCAACGACGGCAGCGGTGTGATTTACGCTTGTAACGAAATTGCCGACAGAGCGCGCCGGACGGGGAGTCTGAAGATGCCATCCGTGGTCAGTGACGCACCCGAAATGGTGCTTCGTGGGGCTTGTGTGGGACTACAGAAGACAACCTATCTGCCCGGGCACGGGGTCTACGAGTATCCTTATACACCCGAGAATTTCCCGTGGTTCTACGATAAACAGCTGTGGATACGGTACCTCGACATGCTCGTCGACAACCGGATGAACTCGCTGTATCTGTGGAACGGACATCCGTTTGCGTCGTTGGTGCGACTGAAAGACTATCCTTTCGCTGTCGAAGTCGATAGTGCCACCTTCGCGAAAAACGAGGAAATGTTCTCCTTTCTCACCAAGGAGGCAGCGCGACGGGGAATTTGTGTCATCCAGATGTTCTACAATATTATCGTCAGCAAGCCCTTCGCCGACCACTATGGGATAAAGACGCAGGACCGCCACCGCCCTATCACGCCGCTGATAAGCGACTATACGCGGAAGTCGATAGCCGCTTTCATAGAGAAATATCCCAATGTGGGACTGTTGGTGTGTCTCGGTGAGGCCATGGATACATACGATGATGACGTCGAATGGTTCACCAAGACAATCATCCCGGGAGTCAAGGACGGTCTGAAAGTCCTCGGACGGACCGATGAACCGCCCATCCTCCTCCGTGCTCACGACACTGATTGCGAGAGAGTTATGAAGGCGGCACTGCCCATCTACAGGAATTTGTACACCATGCATAAGTACAATGGCGAGTCGCTGACGACCTATCAGCCGCGTGGGCCGTGGTCGGAGATACACCAGAAACTGGCCTCTCTCGGTACGACACATATCGAAAATGTGCATATCTTAGCCAATCTGGAGCCGTGGCGGTGGGCATCGCCGAGGTTCACCGAGAAGGCTGTGCAGGCTATGCACGACGTCCACTACGCCAACGCCCTGCATCTTTATCCTCAGGCTTCGTACTGGGACTGGCCTTACAGTGCCGATAAACTGCCCGGCGGCGGCCGTGAGTATCAGCTTGACCGCGACTGGATGTGGTATGCTGTGTGGGGAAGATACGCATGGGACTGTCGTCGCGACACCGTCGATGAGGCCCGCTACTGGGATGGAAGGCTCGCCGATTTCTATGGAACGGGTGGAAAAGATGGTGCCCGTGGGGCCGATCTCATACGCAAAGCCCTTGACGAGAGTGGGGAGATAGCCCCAAAACTGCTGCGCAGATTCGGCATTACGGAGGGCAACAGGCAGACTCTGCTGCTCGGAATGTTTATGAGTCAGCTCGTCAATCCATATAAATACACCATCTATCCGGGCTTTTACGAGAGCTGCGGACCGGAGGGTGAGAAGCTGATAGAGTATGTCGAGAAGGAGTGGAAACACCAAACTCACAAGGGAGAACTGCCGCTCGATATCGTTAATCAGACCATTGCCCACGGCGAGAAGGCCGTGGCTGCCATCGATTCGGCGGCTCCTTACGTCACGAGGAATGTCGCCGAGTTCGGTCGTCTGCGCAATGATATGCACTGCTATCGCGAATTTGCCTACTCGTTCGGACTGAAGGTGCGGGCTGCCCAGCACGTCCTGAACTATAAATGGGGCAAGGATATCGGCGAGCTCGATGCCGCCGTTCCACTGCTTGAGGAGAGCTTGGACCACTACCGCCGTCTCGTCGCCCTAACGAAGGATAACTATCTCTACGCCAACAGTATGCAGACGGCACAGAGGCGTATTCCTATCGGTGGCGACAACGGAAAGATGAAGACGTGGGCGGAGTTGCTCCCGGAGTATGAAAAGGAACTTAAAAACCTTAAAAAGAATATTTCCATGCTCAAGGCTAAGGCCGCGGGGACGTACAAGGAGACTGCCGAAGAGATAAAGTCCCTGCGCAATGCCGACGTGAAGAACGTCGTTCTCATCACCCGTCCCGACGGTAATAGTGCATCGCAGGAGCCTAAGAGAACCGCTGCCGAATTCCGGCAGATAGCCAAGGGTACCCGTCTGTTTACCGATATTGACAGTGTCGTGACGGCCGTAGCCCCTGAATTAGTGGGTTTGAAGGCCCTGCCACTGTCGTATTGGAATATGAAAAAAGAGGCCACCGTGATTGATTTCACGACTAAAAAGCCCGTTACCCTGCTCGTGGGATACTTCCGCGACGACCAGATAAAGTACGCTCCGGCCCCCAAATTGGAAACCGATGCGTCGGCCAACGACTATGGTCAGGCTGAGGCTGTGCTCACATCGGCAATCCAGATTGACGGTATGCCGCAGGTGAACGTCCATCCCTATCACTTCGGGGCCGGACATCACACCCTCTCGCTGCCCAAAGGAATACTCCTTGTCCTCGGTTTCACCGACAGCGAGCCCGCTCAGCGCGACTGCGGACTGTCGGGGTCGGACAAGTCGATAGACTGGTTGTTCCACTAATCCCGCTGCAATCGGAATGCGGAAACGGCGCCTTCGGAATGCTAAGTGTATCGTTTGAGAGTGCTGAATGTATCATTTGCAGCCGCTAAATGTGCCATTTGGAAACGTTAAAACTGCCGTCATAATGCGCTGGAGAGGCAATTTAACAGTCCGACGGGTGTTATTTCTATACGCTGCAAGGAAAATATTGAAATACGATTCGGTGCTGTCAGTTGTATAAGACGGCCTGCCGGAGATGACGGAGTCAACTGTGTGGAACCGCAACACGAATACGATGAAGAGAGAAACGATGATATTTTGTCTGCTGTTTACGGCCTGCCGACTGATAGCCAGTGTGCCCGACACGGTCATGAAAGCAATATATAACGAGGTCAAAACCCCGTTTAAATACGGTCTTGTGGTTGCTCCCGCCGACAACAGCCACAAGATTGACTGTCCTATGGTATTCAACGAGGACGGCAAATGGTTTATGACCTACGTCGTTTACAACGGCAGCGACGGTCTCAACGGCCGTGGTTACGAGACGTGGCTGGCTACCTCGACCGACCTTCTGCACTGGACGACGCTCGGAAGGGTGCTGTCGTATCAATCCAAAGGATGGGACAGAAACCAGCGGGCGGGCTATCCGGCACTCATCGACTGGGCGTGGGACGGCTCCTACTCAATGAAACGATACAAAGGAAAGCACTGGATGTCGTACTTCGGCGGAGCCGGAACAGGCTACGAGGCTGTGCGTGAGCCGCTTGGTATAGGCATGGCATCGACTGATGGCGACGTAACGAAGGCCCACGAATGGCAAACGCAGCCGCGGCCGGTACTCTCGTATAATGACAAAAAGGCTCAGTGGTGGGAAACGCTGACCCAATATAAGAGCACGGTATACTACGACAGTTTGCGGACCTTGGGCTCTCCGTTTGTCATGTTCTACAATGCCGGAGGTGTAAACCCGCGGAATCACCTCAAGGCCGAGCGTATAGGCATCGCCCTCAGCTCCGATATGCGCCACTGGCACCGCTTCGGCGGTAATCCCGTCTACAGCCACGAACAGGCCGGAATGATTACCGGCGATGCGCAAATAGTGAAGATGAACACCGCAAAATTGGGACTCTCTACTGCCGACAGCACCCTGTACGTGATGTTCTACTTTGCTGCTTACAATCCCGCCCGACCCTACAACGCCTATAATACCTTCGCCGTCAGCCGCGATCTCGTCCACTGGCAGGACTGGAACGGCCCCGATCTTATCGTCCCCGGAAAGCCTTACGACAATATGTTTGCTCACAAAAGTTACGTTGTGAAGCATAACGGAGTTGTATACCATTTCTATTGTGCCGTCGACAAGGGCGGACAACGCGGCATAGCCGTAGCTACGAGTGAGCCGATGGGACGCAGCAGCGTCGCCTTCCCGCCTTTGGAAAACCATGGCCCGCGCCTGACGACCGACCTCGACAATGGCTGGAGAGCACGGGTGACGTCGTCCAATCAGCCCCTTGCGTACCACGAGGACCAATGGCACGACGTGATGGTACCGCATAACTTCGACAGCTACTATGGCTACCGGCAGCTGCGCCACGGTAATCTGCATGGTACAGCCGAATATGAAAAGACTTTCACCGCTCGGCCGAAAGTCGGGAAACGCTATTCCCTGAACTTTGAAGGCATCGGAACCTATGCCACCGTGACCGTCAACGGCCACACCTTCGACCGTCGTGGGGTGGGGCGGACGACGCTGACTCTCGATATTACACCCTATCTGAAGACCGAAAACAAGCTGAAAATAACTGTCGAGCATCCAGAGATGATTACCGACATGCCGTGGGTGTGCGGCGGATGCTCATCGGAATGGGGTTTCTCCGAGGGCAGTCAGCCCTTTGGCATCTTCCGTCCGGTAACCCTCGTCGAGACCGATGAGGTGAGAATAGAGCCCTTCGGCGTCCACGTGTGGAGCAACGCTGCCTGCGACAGTACGTTCATAGAGACCGAAATACACAATTATGGCACCTCAGATGCACCCATCCAACTTGTCAGTAAGATGAACCAGAGCGACGGAAAAACCTTCTTCCGTCTGCCCGTCGACACCCTTGTCGGGGCGGGGCGGTCCATCACCATCCGTCAGTCGGTGGCCACGTCAGGTGCCCACCGCTGGGACATCGACGACCCTTACCTCTACACCTTGGCCTCGATGATTAAACGCGACGGCAGCACCACCGACGTTACCGAGACCGAATTCGGCTACCGGAGCATCTCCTGGCCCGCACGACGGTCACCCTCCGACCACCACGGTCAGTTTCTCCTCAACGGTCGTCCCGTATTCATCAACGGCACGTGCGACTACGAACATCTCTTCGGCAACAGCCATTCGTGGAGCCACGAGCAGATAGCGTCGCGCGTGAAGATGATGCGCAATGCCGGATTCAATGCCTTCAGAGAGGCTCATCAGCCCCATAATCTTTACTATCAGCGACTTCTCGACGAACAGGGAATGCTCTTCTGGAGTCAGTTCTCGGCACATATCTGGTATGACACCCCCCAGTTTCGTGAGAATTTCAAGGCTTTCCTGCGTCAGTGGATAAAGGAACGCCGCAACTCGCCGAGCATCATTCTCTGGGGATTGCAGAACGAGAGCGTGCTGCCTAAGGACTTTGCCGAGGAGTGCACAACCATCATCCGTGACCTCGACCCCACCTCGCGCGACCAGCGTATGGTCACGACATGCAACGGGGGAAAAGGCACCGACTGGAACGTCGTGCAGAACTGGAGCGGCACCTACGGCGGGGCGGCCGACAACTACGGTCAGGAGCTGAAACACGACGACCAGCTGCTGAACGGCGAATACGGCGCTTGGCGCACGTTGGGCCTTCGTGCGGCAACGGCTGGCGTAGACTGCGTGGCCTCCACGGCCACCGTTCCCAAGTATTCGGAGGATGCCTTCGCGTCACTGCTGCATAAGAAAGCGACGCTGGCCTACGCCTCCCGCGACAGTGTCTGCGGCCATTTCCAGTGGATATTCGTGTCGCACGACAACCCAGGCCGCGTGCAACCCGATGAGGCTTTGCGCCGCATTGACAAGGTGGGACCGTTCAACTATAAAGGCCTTCTGTCGCCCTGGGAACAGCCCACGGAAGGATTCTATATGTACCAACGCCTCTACGGACCGCATTCCGGCCGCGACGGATATCGCGGAGACACGCTCCTGCGTACTGCCGCCGACATGAACCCCGTCTCGACGGAGCCCGCCGCAAGCTACACCTATATATATCGTGTCAACTGTGGGGGCGATGCATACCGCGATAAGTACGGCAACGTGTGGGCGCAGGACTCCCGTCTGTGGTCGCACTCGTGGGCAGAGCCCTTCGCCGACCGCCATAGCACCGACTCCGCAACGGCGATGATAAGTCCGTTTACGGCCTCGCAGGGCCACATCAGCGACAATATCCGCGGCACCGCCGACCCCGACTTGTTCCGTTATTTCCGTTGGGGGCGCGACCGACTGACTTATTCGTTCCGCGTCGGCGGCGACAGTGTGTACCGTGTGGAGCTCTATTTCGCTGAGCCTTGGCTGGGCCGTGACAATCTTGTCGGCGACGACAGCGAGGGAGAGCGCCTCTTCTCCGTAGCCATCAACGACAGCGTGGTTGTCAGCGACCTCGACATTTGGGCCGAAGCGGGATGGGCCGGAGCCCTGAAGAAGACCTTCTTCGTCAGAGGCCGGAATGGAGCCATCGACATACGGTTCCCCGAAGCGAAAGCCGGTGAGGCCGTCATCAGTGCCATTGCCATAGCCCGTAAAGGCAGCGGCGGTGCTCCTGCGGCCCTGCCATCGTCGCCACTGCCTGCCGATTATTGGCGGAATCTCGATACGGACACCCTTTCGCGCTATCCCAAAGCCCTGCTGCCGAAAGACAGTGAGGCCTTCCCCGCCGTGAAATACAAGGCCTCCGGTCCCGCGCTGTGGACCATCACGCCCGGCGTTGCCCGCGAGTATGCGCTGCGGTTCCGCTATAAGAACACTACCGCTGCGGCCATAGCCGGACGTTTGCAGGTTGCCGACAGCAAAGGAGAGCTCATCGTCGACCGCGACATCACGTTCCCGCCGACACCGAATAAGTTCAAGACCATTGCCACCACCACCGCCACGCAGATTAATGCCGGCCACTACAAGGTGGCGGTAAAGGGTGCGTCAGGTGTCGTTTTCGACTATCTCGAAGTTCAATAAAAACAATTTCTTCCGTCGCCGGCGGCCTCTAAGCCTCGTGCAGCCGTCGGCAGCGGAATCGACAACAATACAGAATGAAGAATTTTCTCATTATATCAGTCTTTGCGCTGCTGCCTCTCGCGGCTCTCGCGGGTGGTCCGGCGGACTTCCGCTTTAACGGTACGGCTGCGGCGAATACCGCTGCTGAGCACCGTGACTGGGAGGACGAACATGTCCTCTGCGTCAATCGTGAACCGGCACGCAGCGACTTTTTCACCTTCACGGCGCATCCCGGCGACAGTCAGATGACCCTCGACGGACAGTGGAAGTTCTCGTGGACTAAGACCTTTGAGGAACGCGTACCCGACTTCTACACCATGACCTTCGACGACCGGAGGTGGAAAGAGTTCCCCGTTCCTGCCAACTGGGAGGTCAACGGCTACGGAACACCATTATATATCTCGGCCGGATACCCGTTCCGGATCGACCCGCCGCGAGTGACATCAGAGCCGAAACCCGCCTGGACGACATACGTTGAGCGGTCGCCGACGGGTCAGTACCGCCGGTGGTTCACCCTCCCCGCCTCGTGGACCAAGGGCCAGACCTTCCTCCGCTTCGACGGTGTGATGTCGGCATTCCACGTCTGGGTCAACGGTCAGACCGTCGGCTACAGTCAGAGTTCGTTCGACGCAGCCGAATTCAACATCACCCCATATCTCAAACCAGGTAAAAATCTCGTTGCCGTAGAGGTGTATAAATACAGCGACGGCAGCTATCTCGAGGACCAGGACTTCTGGCGTTTCGGTGGCATACAGCGCGATGTGACCCTCTTTCACACCCCCGACATCACCCTCTCGGATATCGCCATACGCACGGAACCGGTGTCGACGGTGACTGAATCGCCCGACTACCGGCTGCTCATAAACCCCAAGCTGAGCGTCTATGGGCGGGAGAACGGCGACGGATATAGCGTTACGGCCACCCTCCTCGATGTTGACGGACGGCAGGTGGCCACAGCCACGGCCGATGCCGCCACCATTCTCGACCTCAACCATAAGGCCCGGAATATGAACGAGTGGTTCCCGCAGCGCGGGATAACGAAGTTCGGACGCATCGTCATGAACGTAGCGTCGCCACGGGAGTGGACCGCCGAGACACCATATCTATATACCCTCCGACTGGCTGTCGCCGACTCGGCGGGCCGCATTGTCTGTCAGGCACAGCAGCATGTGGGTTTCAGGTGGATAAAAATTGTCGGAGGACAGATTCTTGTCAATGGTAAGCCGATAAAAATCCGTGGCGTCAACCGCAATGAATTCGACCCCTTCACGGGCCGTGTGATGACGGAGAGCCGCATGCAGCAGGATATCCGGCTGATGAAAAAGGCCAATATCAATGCCGTTAGGACGAGTCACTACCCCAATTGTGCGCGGTGGTACGAACTCTGCGACTCGGCCGGCATCTATGTTATGGACGAGACGAACGCCGAGACCCACGGTCTGCGTGGTACCATCGCCACATGGCCTGACTGGACGGGGGCATTCTTGGAGCGCACGCAGCGCATGGCTGAGCGCCACAAGAACCATCCGGCGGTGATATTCTGGAGTTTGGGCAACGAGAGCGGGTTCGGCGCGAGCCACGGAGCCATGGCCGGGTGGCTCCATACGTTCGACCCGACGCGCCCTGTGGCCTACGAGGGTGCCCAGACTCCTTACGTCAGGAACGCCGACGGGGCTGACGAGAGCCATTTTCCCTACACCGACCCTACCTGTGTCGATATTATGGAGCGTTTCTATCCGCGCGTAAAGCAGGAATATCTGAACTTCGGCGTGAAGGGCGATGGGGGTGAGGAACGGCCGGAGAATGCCCGTTGGGAGCATCTCGTCGACCTCGCTAACCGGCAGAACGACGACCGTCCCATCGTCGCAGCCGAATATGCCCACTGCATGGGCAACGCCTTGGGCAACTTCAAGGACTACTGGGATGAGTTCTATGCCCATCGCCGACTTGCCGGAGGATTCATCTGGGACTGGGTCGACCAGGCCATTGGCGAGCCGACCGGCAGCTCTGCAACAGGTAAAGGGCACGCATTGTCGGCAGCTGTGCGCTATCATTTCGGTGGCGACTACGGCGACAAGCCTAATTCGGGAGCCTTCTGCATCAACGGAATAGTGATGGCCGACCGTTCGCTGACACCGAAATTCTGGGAGGTGCGCAGTGTACTGTCGCCTGTGCAGTTCCAGACGGTCGCCGATTCGGTTATTGTTGTCAACCGCAACTCGCATGTCTCACTGAGCGGGTATAAGGTGATTGTGGAGCGACTTGCCGACGGCAGCAGGAAAGACCGCAAGGAGTTGACCCTCGGTGCCGTCCTCCCTGGTCACCGTCAGCCGCTGATGGCACTGAACGACTGTCGGAAAGGCCTTGCTGACCGGGACATCCGGATAAATCTCACGGCCATCACTCCCGTCGGCGACACTGTGGTGACCCAGCAGGTCAACGCCTCCCGCAGTGCGCTGATGTTTGTCGGACCAAAGGATAAACCTTCCCGCAGCCGGTCGTCGGCTCCTGTCAGTCTGCCATCTATTGTCCTCTCGTGCTCGCGCGCGGCCACCGATAACGACAAGGGATTCGGCAACTGGCTCGCAAAGGAATGGAACAACGACAGTCTTTACTCGCCGAGGATAACGCCATTGGGCACCATGACGAATGCTGACGGCTCTGAGACCGATTCGACGCGGTACGATTTTGCACATGGCAGCATCGTCCTGACCGTGACAAAAGGACCGGCCGTAAGTGAGAATGCATGGACGACGACGCACAGTCTGACCGTTGCCATCAAGTGCCGTGGCTCTCTGCCACCACTGCCGCGGCTCGGCATCCGGCTGAGTATGCCACGGGAGTTCTCGAAGGTGGAATACTATGGTCGCGGGCCGTGGGACAACTATCCCGACAGAAAGACCAGTGCCCTCGTGGGCAGGTACACTTCGACCGTGGCTGAGGAGTACACCCACTATCCGCGTCCGCAGGACTGCGGCAACCATGAGGACTGCTCGTATGTCCGGTTGGCTAATGCCGCAGGACAGAGTGTGACCTTTGCAACCGCCGACGGTAAGCCTTTCAGTTTCAGTGTGCTCCCCTATAGTGTTGAGGATATTAGGGCGGCACGCCACGACTATGAGTTAAAGCCATCGGTTGCCATCGACTTGCACATCGACGCGGCAGTGACGGGATTGGGCAACAGCTCCTGCGGACCGGGAGTATTGAAGAAATACACTGTCGATACGTCGAAACCGCAGGTCATGCGGCTGAAGGTTACCATTGTCAGATAGCATTCTTGATAGGCGATGCACCTTATTGCGTAGCATAATAATCCCGGGTTGGGCATCGCTTCGGATATTTGTTGATGGCAGGAAAAGACTATATTGAGTGTAAAAATAATTCAAACATTGTGGCCGTTTTAACCAGCTTTGTAACCGATTGATAACGTGCGACTTAGCAATACATGCCGTTTTGCATTGCAAAAAGGGCCATTTCAGCTTGCAAAAGGATAGGTTTTGCAAGCTGAAATGGCCCTTTTTAGAGTCTAAAATGGTATGTATTGAAATGCTGTAAAGATATTTCTGAATTATCTCCCGCTCATATCCGTTCTCCCTCACCGAAACTACAGCTCGGCAATCTCCTCTTTGCTGAGGCCTGTCGCCTTGGAAATGATCTCTGCGTCCAGCCCCATTGCTTTAAGGTTCTTGGCGGTCGCTCTTGTAGCTTCCTTTCGTCCTTCCTCTCGTTCTTCTTCTCGTCCTTCCATCTTGGCTGTATCGAGTACGTCGTTCTGTACCATGATGTTGTCGATGTGACGGTCGTAGGCTTTACGCTCGGCCTTGCTCATCTTCAGGTATTGGAGCTTCTCGCGGGCTTCCTGGAGTCCTGGGGCTGTGGTATCTTTCTTGATATGACCACTCTTGAGATAGTCGAGCCATTCTTCTAACGGAGTCTTGGCTACCTTGTTGAATTCATTGACGCGGACAATGAAGTATTCGGGGAATATTTCCTCCGGAGTTTTGATTGTTATTATTCCCTTGTCGCGGCTGTTTATCTTTAGTTTGTCCTTGGTGTGCACGCCAATAAGCGATGTCTGACCATGGTACAGATAGTCGGCTCCCTGCCCCAAGTCGAAATAGAGGATGCTAATAGAGTACACTTTCTTTACATTGTCATACTTGTCACCCAAGGAGATGTGCTCAGGAAATGGTTTATAGCCATTTGTTACTAAATTCCAAAGATAGTGGAGCTCTCGAATTGTTTGTAGTTCAATGATGATTTTGTCATTCCTGTCATTAATAGCCATCAAGACAACGCATCCGTAAGTGCTATCACCCTTTATTTGATTGCTCTCGCTTTCCAGGATCTCGATGATGTGAACTGGCTCATTGAGCAGAACGGTAATCAATCCCTCAAAGACACCAAAGTTGGCTTTGTCGCGCAGCATTCGTTTAGCTGCCAAATCAAAACGGATGAAATTGTTGTCGTCGTCCATATTGTTTCGCTTTTTGTAGCAAACTTACAAAAAATAAATGAGAATCGAAATAAAATGATGAAGAATTTTAAGAATGGTAACATGCTACTTGACTATGGTGTGTGAGTCTGCCGGAAAAGTATGTTGAGACACGGAAGATAGACTCAAATCTAATAGGGAAATAGAAATTTCTTACACTGGGTTGGGTTGTTATCAAAAAGACTTCGTAAATTTGCATTTGCTAATTGACTCCGCCTATCCTGAAATGTGAAGCAATACGATAAAAAAGCATTATTGCCTCGTGATTAAGGACGAAAAAAGGCACGATACGTTGCCGCACCGTGCCTTTGGGTCTTGTATTATTATTCGCAGTGAACCGCTCAGTCCATGTGGAAGAGCTCCTCAAGCGGTATGCTGACGGGGGAGTTGTCCTTGTTCGTATCCATGATGTCGGCCATCATGTCCCACCATTTCTGCGTTATCGGGTCTACATCGGTGGTGTCCTGGCTGTTGGTGTCCTTGGAACACTCCTGATAGGCGAATAGAAGATTCGTCTCCTTGTCCCAGAAGATGCTGTAGTTGCTTACGCCCTGGTCCTCGCTAATCATCTTCTTCAGCTCGGGCCAGATGGCTGCATGTCGCTTGGCATACTCCTTTTCGCAACCCGGTTTAAGATACATTTTAAAAGCAAATCGTTTCATAGTTGCATGATATTTTTAAGTTTGAAGCTATCGTTCTCGTGACGGACGGCAGCCGGTTGCGGCCGTCGCGCTGTCTATCTCTTTTTCCCGTTGATAATCACGTCGTTGACCTTTGTTCCTGGAATCATCGTTGCACTGAAAGCATCCTTCACGTCGCTGACCCTGATGTGGTCGAAAGTGAAGTCGCAAAGCTCGTATTTGTCGCTCGTTCCCACATCGAAGAAGTTTTCGCAGTCCATGGTTATATTCTTCACGGTGATATTCCGGCAGAACGACTGTGGCATATCCTTGCGCTGTTGCGGTTTGAAGAACTGTGTCCATGGGCGCACGACGAGGAAGCTGTGAGTCTTTCCGGTAACGTTCTCTACGGTGACATACTCGTACTGCTGTGGCGTGTCGGGACGCATCTTCAGCCAGAGCACACGGTTGGCGTTGCGGCTTGTGCAGTTGCGGAGGATGATGTTCCGGTCGTGGAGGCTCTCCGAGCCAAGGGTGAGCATGCCGTGGACGGTGTCGTAGGTGCAGTTCTGAATCAGCACCCGTTCGACAGGACCATTCACGGCCATAGTGTCGGCGTAGGTGCCCTTGCCGCCCTTGAGGACGACGGCATCGTCGTTGACATTCATAAAGCACCCGTCGATGAGGACGTCATGGCATTTGTCAATATCTATGGCATCGGAACTCGGTGCCTTGACACCGGAGGTGGGAGCGTAGATGTAGCAGCCGAGGTAGCGCACGTGGTCGCTGTTATAGATATGGTTGGTCCAAAACGGACTGTTCATAAGTCGGACATCCTGAACGGTGACGTTGCTGGAATTGGAGATATAGACCAGCCGGGGGCGCTGTGCATCCTTGTTTGTGCACTGGCGGTTCCACTGCCGTCTTATCCAGAACTCGTTCCAGTAGTGGAATCCGTTGCCGTCGATAGTCCCCTTTCCGGTGATAGTGAAACCGTCGACGTGGTCGGCGTTGACGAGAGCGGCGAAGTATTTGCACGTCTCGCCCTCGATGCGTGTCTCGACAATCTTGAAATTGGCTATGCGGTCCGACCCTTTAAGCTTGCCGCCCTCCTCGATGTGCAGATGGGTGGCGGGCTTGAAGAACAGCGAACCGCTGAGGAATGTGCCCTGCGGTACCACAATCACACCGCCACCATCGGCAGCTGCCCTGTCGATGACGGCCTGAATGGCATCGGTCTGGACAATGGTGGAATCGTTCTTAACGCCATAATCGGTGATGACATACCTGCGGCCGAGTGATGCCGGGTCAACTTTTGTGGTGTTGCTGAACCATGAGTCCATCTTTGTGCCGTCGGGCCATTTGTCGGCCATGGCGTTGATGGAGAAGAAAAAGACTGCTGCCGCGAAGAGTGTGCGGATGAAAAAGTTATTGCGCATGATAGAAAGTGGTAGTGATTTTGTTTCGTTACATTAGTTTTCGGAATGCAAAGATAAGCATTAGTTCGTTGTCCGGGCTTAGTAAAATGATTTTATTACTTTATAATTTGGTTTTCCGCCGGACACCGTTCCTTTTCGGCAAGAATACTGTCTGACCTCACAGCGCTGTCGCTAAGTACTGTCCTTTTACACCGAAAATTCCTGATGACATATTTTTTGCAGAAGAAAAAGCAAAAATTGAAGTGCTGGAAAGGATCATTGCAGTACCTTTGCGGCAACAAACAACTTAAATGATATGAAACGAATCCTACTATCCCTTCTTTTTGCTGCCGTCGCCGTGGCCATTCAGGCTCAGGATGCTGCTGGTGTTCTTAGTCTTGCCCGCCGTGTGAACGACTATTTCGTAGCTCAGAATCCCGACCCTACGAAACCGACTTTTGTCAAGAAGAAACGCACAAGCAATCTCTGGACGCGCGCCGTCTACTATGAAGGTCTTATGGACCTCTACTCCATCGATCCCGATAAGAGGTATCTTGAATATACCGACCGCTGGGCGACATACCATAAGTGGACCGCCCGCGGCTCCGTCGATGACACCAATGCCGACAATCAGTGCTGCGAGCAGACCTATATTGACCGTTTTGCGGCTACCAGCGACAGTGTGATGATAGCTCCAACGACGGAAAATCTAAACCATCAGATGGCTACCGGCAGAAAGGACTACTGGTGGTGGATTGACGCCATACAGATGGCAATGCCCGTATATGCCAAGTATGCCAAAATCAGTGGTGACCGCCACTACCTCGATTATGCCATGGACTGCTACCGCGATGCCCGTGACCGTCGTGGATTATTCAATATTACCGATGGTCTGTGGTGGCGCGACAGTGTATATAAAGCACCGTACAAGGAACCCGACGGTAAGAATTGCTACTGGAGTCGGGGCAACGGATGGGTTTATGCCGCACTGGTGAGGGTTATGAAAACTGTCGATGCCGACGACCCTTACTATAAGGAGCTTCTGAAGGATTATCTCCTTATGACTCACGCCCTTGTCAAGTTGCAGCGCCGTGACGGCTATTGGAATGCCAGCCTTGTGTCGACGAACTATGCCGGACCGGAGATGACTGGTACGGCACTGTTCCTCTACGGAATGGCATGGGGCGTGCGCAACGGCATCCTCGATGCCAAGGAGTATCGTCCAGTGTGCGACAAGGCGTGGAAAGCTCTCCGCGGCTGTGTTCACGCCAATGGTTTCCTTGGCTACAATCAGGGCACGGGCGCAGATCCGTCGACTGGACAGCCTGTGACATTCAACAGCGTTCCCGACTTCGAGGACTATGGCACCGGCTGCTGGTTGCTCGGTGCGGTGGAATACTATCGGTTGATAAACAGCCAAAAATGACATTTCGGCACAACAAACTGCTTCCTGATAGTATTCAAACGATAGTCGATAAATAATAAAAAATGATATGTCGCAAAAACTGAATATAGCTTTTTCATTGGTGCTGATGACCGCTACAGCTGCGGTTTCAGCGCAGAATACGCCTCTCCAGCCTCAGGATAATATCACCTGTAAGGCCGGAACACGGTGGTGGTGGTTAGGGTCGGCTGTCGACTCGGTGAACCTCCAGTGGAACCTCGACCAGCTACACCGCCACGGTATCGGTACCGTCGAGATAACACCAATATATGGTGTGCAGGGCAATGAACGCAACGAACTGAAATATCTGTCGCCAGAGTGGATGCACGCCCTGCGGGTTACGGAGCAGATCGCTGCCCGCGACTCCATGCAAGTCGATATGAACAACGGCACCGGATGGCCCTTCGGCGGTCCGTGGGTGCCGCTGAGTGAGGGTGCTTGTAAGGCCGTCTTTGTCGATACTGTCGTCAGCAAGTCGGTAAAAGTGGGCACTATAGACTTTGCCGTGCCTCAGAAAGAACGCCCTTACAGTCGGCTGTCGGCGGTGAGAACATTCCCCACGGACGAAAAAGGCAGGCAGAGGGTTATAGCACTCTTCATCGGTCGTACCCGGCAAAAGGTGAAACGGGCGGCTCCTGGCGGCGAGGGATGGGTCATCGACCACTTCGACAAGGATGCCGTCAAGCACTATCTGAATCATATTGACTCGGCTTTCGCTGCTAACGCCACACCTTATCCCACGACGTTCTTCAACGACAGCTATGAGGTCTACGGCGCAAACTGGACACCGACGTTGGCCGATGAGTTTGAGAAACGGCGCGGATACAGTATTCTCGACAACCTCGACAAGCTCCTCGATGGCGATGCGAAGGTGGTGAGCGACTATCGTGAGACGCTGTCGGATATGCTCTATGAGAATTTTACCCTCCAATGGACAGCATGGGCTCATAGTCATGGTGTTATCGTCCGCAACCAAGCCCACGGTTCTCCAGCCAATCTCCTCGACCTCTATGCCGCTGTCGACATACCGGAAATAGAGGGTTTCGGACTCTCCGACTTCGGAATCCGTGGTCTTCGCACCGATCCTGGATTCACCCGGAAAAACTTCTCCGACGTGAGTATGCTGAAATATGCCCCGTCGGCGGCTCATGTCACGGGGAAAAAGCTTGTCAGCAGTGAGACATTCACGTGGCTGACGGAGCATTTCCGCACCTCGCTGAGCCAGATGAAGCCCGACCTCGACCTTATGTACACGTGCGGAGTGAACCGGATGTTCTTCCACGGAACGGCCTATAGTCCTAAGAACGACCCATGGCCGGGGTGGAAGTTCTATGCCTCTATCGATATGAGTCCGACAAACAGTATATGGCGTGACGCTCCATACCTTATGAAATATATAGAGCGGTGTCAGCGTTTCCTGCAGTGGGGTAGTCCCGACAACGACTTCCTCATATACCTTCCCGTCCGCGAGATGTGGAAGAAGAACACCAAGGACCTGCTGATGATGTTCGATATCAATACTATGGGTAAGAAGGCTCCCGACTTCATCCGCGCCGTTATGGAGGTCGACTCGCTCGGCTATGGCTACGATTACATCAGCGACCGGCAGCTGGCGCGTTCGTCGGTGGGCGGTCTGGAAAATCTCTCGACGGCATCGTCGGCACCGATAGTCACCGAAGGCGGAACAAAATACAAGGGAATTATCGACCCGCGCAAACCCATCGATGCTGCGGCACTCGCTGCTAAGGCCACCCCTGAGGCCCTCAGCACCGTTCTCCATCTGCGGTATATCAGGCGCAGTAATCCGTCGGGATGGCATTATTTCATCGCTAATCTCACACCGTACGACGTCGACGACTATGTGCCGTTGGCTGTTCCGGGGGCTGAGGCCATGTGGTATAATCCCCTTACCGATGAGTATTCGGCTGCTGAGATGCGAAATGGACGTGTCCGGGTGACCATGCTCAGTGGCGAAAGCCGTTTCCTGCTTGTGGGAAAGAGTGCTGGTGCCTTGGCATCGGCAGGCTTCCGCTCGGCCGGCTCTGCTGCTGCCATCGTGCGCCGCGATGCTCCCGCAAAGGTCATCGACACTCCGTGGACGCTCAGCTTCGTCGAGGACCATCCCCATGTGGCGCGCACATGGACGCTGGATCATCCTCAGACATGGGAGAATCTCGACGACGACAGTGTGAAAGTAACCATGGGAACAGGTGTCTATACCACTACTATGCGTCTTTCAAAGTCTGAGGCCAAACGCCATTGGGCCATCAACCTCGGCGATGTGAGAGAGTCGGCACGCGTGTATATCAACGGAGAGTTCGTAGGTTGCGCCTGGTCGGCACCATTCATCCTCGATACTAAGAACACGCTGAAGGCCGGAAAGAACGTCATCCGCATCGAGGTAACCAATCTTCCGGCCAACCGCATTGCCGATATGGACCGGCGCGGGGTGAAGTGGCGGAAGATGAAGGAAATCAATGTCGTCGACATCAACTACAAGCATACTACCTATGCCGGATGGAAACCTGTCAAGAGTGGACTTAACTCTGCTGTGACGCTCATGGACTTGTCGGCAGAGTGATTTCCGCTCTCGTAACATCTGTAATAAGCAACAATTTCGAACTGCGAATGGACGGAAGTTTGATTGTGTGCGATTACAATGTTAAAAATGTATTGCACCGCAAAAATAATGGGCAAAAAACTTGTATTTTATAAATACTGTTCGTATATTTGCAGTGTGATACAAAAGGTCACAGGAGCTGATTCCTATAGGTCAGCACGAATGACCCGAAAGGGTTCCTGAAAAGCAATTAGCCAGGCGTGAAGCCTCGGCTCGCTGAACAGCATTTTCGTTCGGCGTAAAGAAGAAATCAGTGGCGCGACGTGAGTCGCGCCATTTCTTTTATATACCATTCGTAAAATAATCTGATTGATTGTACGTTCATTATATATTGTCCTGTTATTGTGGCTCACGCAGATTGGCGGATGCTCGTAAATCAGTACCGTTCGTGGCGCGGCGGCAGCATAATGGACTTACAATTGACTTCTGAAAATTGATGATTACTGTATTGATGAAAAAGAAATTTCTATCGCTTTTGTTTCTGCTCAGTGTGGCTTATGTGCCTTTGAATGCGCAGATTGGACTTCTCAACCAGCAGGTTTACTTTAAGAACAGTGTGCCGGCAGGCAACTACAGTGGTCTGTCGCGTATCGGCGGCAACCGCTATGTGGTCGTCAACGACAAGCCGAAGAACGACGGTTTCGACATATTCCATATAGATATCGACTCCATCACGGGTGAGATAGCCAACGTTCGGAGGGTGGGCAGTCTGTCGTCGGGACGCGCCGGTACCCGCGACGGTGAGGGCATAGCCTATTTCAAGCCTGCCAATACCGTGTTTATCAGTGGGGAAACCGACAACCGCGTGCTCGAGTACGACATGGACGGACAGCTTACGGGGCGTGAGTTGAAACTGCCTTCGGTTATCAACGGACCATTGGGCAACTACGGTTTGGAGTCGCTGACATACAACGCTCACACTCACCGCTTCTGGACGACAACGGAGAGCACCCTGCCGCAGGACGGTCAGCAGGCCAACGCTGTCAACGGCATTCGCAACCGGCTGCGGCTGATGTCGTTCGACGATAATCTCAACTACTGCTCCACGATTGATTATATCATGGATACGCCACTGAGCACGCGTCCAGCAAGGATATATGCCGATGGCGTCAGCGACCTCTGTGCCCTCGACGACGGCCGTCTGCTTGTCCTCGAGCGCGAGGCCTGGGTGCCGAGAGCATACCTCGGAGCGTGGGTGGTGAACCGCGTCTACTGCATAGACACCAAGGATAAAACGCGGCCGGCACAGAAAAAGTTTGTAGCTATGTGGCGTACAAGCTTTAACCTCATTCATAAGGACTTCGCAAACTATGAGGGAATGTGTGTGGGACCGGTCCTTGCCGACGGCCGGCAGGTAATCATCCTGTGTGCTGACAGCCAGAATCAGGAGGGGCAGTTACTCCGCGACTGGTTCCGGACTATTGTCCTTTAATACCTTCATAAACTCTTCGCCGGTGATGGTTTCCTTCTTCAGGAGGATGGCTGTGGCCGCATCCATCTCGGCTTTGTGCTCGGTGATAATCCGCGTGGCCTTCTCGTGGGCCTCATGGATGATCCTCGCCACCTCTTTGTCGATGTCGCGGGCTGTCTCGGCCGAGCATGTCAGCGACGAGTTGCCTCCGAGATAGCGGTTGCGGACCTCTTCCAACTGCATCATACCGTACTTGTCGCTCATTCCGTAGATTGTAATCATCTCGCGGGCAAGTTGCGTAGCCTTCTCGATGTCGTTGCTGGCACCCGTTGTGACAGTATGGCACATTACCTCCTCTGCGGCGCGTCCGCCTGTCAGTGTGGCTATTCGGTTGAGCATTTCGTCCTTGCTCATAAGGTGCTTCTCGCCGGCATCGACCTGCATGGTGTAGCCTAAGGCACCGCTTGTGCGCGGAACGATGGTTATTTTCTCCACCGGAGCCGAGTGCGACTGGCAGGCCGCAACCATCGCATGACCTATCTCGTGATAGGATATGATGCGTTTCTCCTCGGGCGATATTACCGCACCCTTCTTCTGTTCGCCCGCAATGACCGTCTCGACGCTTTCCAAGAGGTCGTCGGTATCTATCTCGTTCTTGTTCAGACGGACGGCGCGGAGAGCCGCCTCGTTGACAATGTTGGCAATGTCGGCACCACTCGAGCCGGCAGTGGCACGTCCCACCTTGTCGAGGTCGATGTCGCCGTGCTTGACATACTTGAGATGGACTTGCAGTATGGCCTTGCGGCCCTCGAGGTCAGGGAGCTCCATGATTATTCTTCTGTCGAAACGGCCTGGTCGCAGAAGGGCTTTGTCGAGAGTCTCGGGGCGGTTTGTTGCCGCGAGTATGACGAGACCCTTCGTTGCGTCGAAGCCGTCCATCTCTGTTAACAGCTGGTTGAGCGTCTGCTCCCGTTCGTCGTTGCCCATAGCCTGGTCGCGGCTCTTGCCGATGGCATCGATCTCGTCGATGAAGATTATGCACGGAGCTTTCTGCTGGGCTTGTTGGAAGAGGTCGCGGACCTTTGCGGCACCCATTCCTACGAACATCTGTACAAAGGCACTTCCCGATATCGAGAAGAAAGGCACGTGGGCCTCACCGGCTACGGCGCGCGCTATGAGGGTCTTACCAGTTCCCGGTGGTCCAACGAGGAGGGCGCCTTTAGGCAGCTTTGCACCCAAACGTGTGTATTTCTTAGGGTTATGGAGGAAGTCGACAATCTCTTTCAGCGTCTCCTTAGCCTCGTCCTGACCGGCTACATCGGCAAAGGTCGTCTTCACATCGCGCTCGGCATAGACTTTCGCGCCACTCTTTCCGAGCGACAGGAAGCCTCCACCGCCTGCACCTCCTTTCATCATTCTCTTTGCGCCCCATTGCCACAGACCGAAGAAGATGAGTGCGGGAAGTATCCACCAGATAATGAAATCGAGTAGGGGAGAGTTCTTCTGCGGCAGCGTCTTGGTAAACTCGATGCGCCCCGACTTATTCGGGCTCTTCGCCTTCAGGAGCCTGTCGGAGAGCTGAGGGTCGTCGACTTCAACGGTCTTAAACTGCTCCTTGCCAACGGTGAAGTAGATAATATCGTCCTTGACGACCACCTTGTTGACCTTGCCATGGTCTACATAGCTTATAAAAGTGGCGTAATCGGTATCCTTGACGGTCGGCTGTCCAAACTTAGGGTAGACGAACGAGTTGATAATCAGCAGCAGGAGCATAACCCAAAAGAATGTGTTCCAGTTGAACCATGACTGCTGCGGTCGTTGGTTTTGTTTCTTTTCCATAGTCAGAAATATCTTTGTTCTTCTATTTTCTCATCTCGCAAAAAGTGTACCTAACACCTTTTGTGACAGAAAAATAAAGCATTGCTGATACGGTTCTTTCATTTAAATTTTGACTGACATGGCATGATTATTGCTCAGCTCCCGTTTCTCCGCATAAATTCTATTTGCGATAAAGGTCTAATAGCCAATAGGTAAAGCATCCCCTACCCAAGCC